>Ga0074198_1000691_pt1 | contig 30400 bp, 30 predicted proteins | sample EPASupsiteSAE323_FD_64527 | JGI IMG/M metagenome (GOLD analysis project Ga0074198, IMG submission 64527) | Bioremediated contaminated groundwater from EPA Superfund site, New Mexico - Sample SAE3-23 | ecosystem: Environmental > Aquatic > Deep subsurface > Groundwater > Contaminated ...
ATTCGATAAAGGAGCAAATAGTGTCGTTAATACTCAGATGATCCGGGCAGATAATCTCCAGTACATCACCGGAAAGAAGCTCAACAAGAGCGATGACAAGATCATCGCTAAGTTTGAAACCTATAACCCTCAGGTAATTGATGAGGAATCAGGGATTCGCGGAATTAAAATAGAGAAGCCAAACAGTACCAACTATCTCTACTTCTCAGAAAAACTGCAGAAAGAGCAGTTGGAATCCAGAGCCAGAAAAGTGGTCCGGGAGATAAAAGAGGCAAAAGCCATTTAGGAGAGTATTGACAAGAATAAGGCTCTTCCTAAACGATTTAGGATAAACAATCTTCTTGTGGAGGTGGACTACTCCATCCAGACAAAGCTGATGGAACTCTCCGAAGATGATGCCGTTAAGCTTCTTGAAGAAAAGTTCATCACAGGGAGAGAGGGATTTTTCTGTCTGAAATCGAGTAAGAATTTGACACTTACTGAAGCTCTTCTGACCTATCGGAAAAAGGACTCGATTGAGAAGATATTCAACTCTCTTAAGAACGAAATTGAGATCAAACCATTACGCGTCTGGACCGATAAAAGTATTTACGGGGCGCTAATCATTGGATTTATCGCACAGGTATTTGTCTCACTGATCCGATTTGAGATCCCGGAACTGAAGCATACGTCAACGAAATTCATCAAAACGGCGCTATCGAATTTGACAGTTACGATAGATTCGTGGATGAGGAAGACAAAAAGGTTCATTCACTCCAATTTTGATGCCATTAACACGATGATTTTGGACCATAATTGGGTGGTTACATGAAGTTTTGATCGAAAAATCCCCAACTGTCAAATAACATCTTCCGATGAAAATCTAAAAAAAAGTGATCACGATAGTGGGTGAGCTCATTGACTATCTGAAGTCAAAGTGGCAAACTTGGGTTATTAAGACATGTTTATTGTTACTTATATTTAAAATTGTAAGATGTCATTAGAAATTTAGACCTTAAACTGGCTTCTATGACTTCATATCACTGAATACTTACAGAATTTCTAGTATTTTTTGCTCATCGACCCTAGAGAAAATTTGTTCGACATACATATGAATCTCTTCAAATGCTGGATATTCACCATTTAGGATTTTGAGAGATTGATTTCGTATCTCTTGAGGAGAACTCACTGACGGAATAATATTTACATCTTCGAAAATATTTATATCTATGTTAAAATCGGATTTGATATGAAGTAGAGGTATTCCAAGAGATGCTGCTTCAACTGCTGCAGTTGAATCACAATACATCACCAGATCAGCTGTTTCAAATAAGATCGTAATTAAGGATTCTGACGAGATACTAAATATTTTAGGAAGATTTCCGACAGACTTTATTAGGCATTCTAAATTCATAATCGGATGAGGTTTAATAATTATTGATAAATCCTCGAGATTTTTAAATGCATTCGTACATTTAATAATCATCTCAAGAGATCTATCAAGATCGACTGATAATACTAAAATTATCTTATATTTACTTCCAATTTTTTTCCTTTTATCATTAAATGTCAAATTTCCGTATCTTAAGGATCCAATTATCCGAATATCAGCATATTTAAAACCAGATTTAAGAAGGTTTTCCTTTGCCATAGGACCATTAACAAGGATAATATCGGGAATTGGAATTAAGAATATTTCTGCTTCAGATAGAGAATAGGGCAAATACATCTTATCTACTATCGCATGAGCGTATCCAACTATCTTTGTTTGTGATGAAGTTTTACGAAATCCTTCAATAGCCATTCTTTCCCAAATATGATTTTCAAAAGGATAGATGTAAGTTTTTATAGAAAATTGTTTTGCCATTCTTCGTGCAGCAAAATAATAGAGAGCACACGTTTCAGACCGATTATTATATCGATCATTTGTATATTCTTTATTGAGTAAATCGGATATTTCATGCCCCACAAAAAATATCTCTTTTGTTTTATCAGTTTTTCTTCCATGAACCATATATAATGCTCTAATGATATCAGAAAACTCAAGAAATTCTTCAAATAGTTTCCAGTTAGATTTAATTTTCAACAATTTTTTCAACGCTTTGGTATAAGAAATTGTACTTAAAATATTAATCACATAGAACGAATTATTATTGTTCTTTTCCAGTATATGCTCGAGATTTCCAAAATATGGATCTGAAAAGGATCCCTCAATTACAAATGAACGTTGATCTGTCCAGGTATGAATAGCTATAACCGGTTTATTTGTAGGTATATTTTCTCCTGATATGCTCCTAATTTTTAATATCTTAGTAAAAAAAATTTTTTTAGCAAAATAATTAAAAAATAATACTTTATTCCGAATGAACTTGAATTTCTGTTTTACTAAATTTGGAATTGACTTTGTAGTAGGATCTAAATCCTGGATAACAATAACCTCTAAATATTTTTTTTCCCCAAAATTTTTCCGGATATTACGGAACAGAGTTGGGTCTTCACAAAAAACACAGATACCGCCCAAATATTTTTTTATCTCGTTTTCTAGGGTCTCAAGTTGACAAAGCATCAGAAAAAGATCAGATAAAAATACATTTTTTTCAGATATAGAAGAAAGAATCCAAGAAAATTTGTCCTTTTTATGAGAAATACTACCAATAAAATCTATATAAGGTTTTCTTAATGTATGTGCAGTCTCCTGTAGGCTCTTTCCAAATTCGACTTTTTTAATTCTGTCTCCTATTATCTTTTCAATTTCCGAAAATAGTTTTGCATTTTTTCCAAGATAAATCCAATAATTCAGGTCATTAGTATGTTTTGAATTAAAAATTTTGATAGTATTCTCCAAATTTGCACGAATCAAAAAAATTTTTTTTTTCTCAAATGACATATTAAATCTTTTCATCTTACCTATTGTCGAATAGGGAGATTGGATTACTCCTCTCCCCCCCTTACAAGAGCGGATCGTGCGACTTTCACCGCAATCCGCTAAAGTTTTTTACTACCCGCTTTTATGGGCGTAATGGAGGAACATTCGTATCGACTTTTGTTCTAGTCGATATTGTACGTCCTTCACTGCTTTTGCGATATATGTCTGAAGTCGTGTAACGAAAATCTCTTGCCTTTTTATTGGTATTTTCTTCCATTTTTTGCAAGTTCTTTGTCCGAAATGTCCTCGCAATGTTCCGTAATTAATCTTGTCCCGTTCATTGAAATTCATTCTGTTCGCCGTGAAAAACCAGCTGCACGTCAGTACCCTTTCAGGTCAGGGCAAAGTTTGAACCCTTATCCACAAGCCATTACAGTCCGGCATTCATTTCTTGTAGCCTCCATCTCCCACTACGCATGTAGTCCCACTCACGAAGTTCCCACCTAAAAATATTTTTAGGAGCGTATTGAAATTATCAAGTTCAATAATCAGAAAATTGTGGAATTTAGGATTCGTCCATAGACCGGAATCAGCTTCGTCCATTCGTACCAGCATCAATAAAACTATTGAGACCGTAATTCTCCCTTATTGGGGACAGGGGCAAATCTCTTTCATTCTGTTAAATTTAACGATCCTACAGCGATTTAACGTTTGTTTTTCCATAATACCTTTCTCTGGCAGTTTATCCCAATGAGACTATGGGAATCACCACCTCGTTCCTGCAGGTTCGCACCTGTTTATTACTAAACACGCACGTGCAAGGAGACACGCCAAGAATGAATTGGGGGGCATTGCCTTTAATACCGGTTCAGCAATACGATTTACCATTTCTTGTCGTACTTACTACAATATTATTATTTCAAGACTGTATATTATTGATCAGCATGTGTGATATTCAATGAAACCTTCCGTCGCCATTACTATACGTTCTTTTAATCAATCTGATCAAGCAATGAAAAAATTAAAAGATGAATTTGAGATTGTTTACATAAATACTACAGATAGGCATTTATCTGAAAAAGATCTGATATCAGCCCTCAAAAATGCTGAATATGTAGTTGCAGGAACTGAATTATTTTCAAAAAAAGTTCTAGAAGAATCGCCAAATCTTAAAGTGATATCAAGGGTTGGGATAGGAACGGACAACATTGATATCAACACGGCAAAAAAATTTAAGATTCGTATTTTAAATACTCTCGAAACACCTGGACTAGCTGTTGCTGAACATACATTAGCATTATTGTTTGCCGTATTAAAAAAAATCCCACAATATAATACTAAAATGAGAAATGGTGATTATTCAATTGAACCTGGTATTATGCTTTCGGGAAAAAATATTGGGATAGTGGGTCTTGGGAGAATTGGATATCGAGTATCAACCATGCTATCCGCGCTTGGAGCATATATCAATTATTATGATCCATATCTCAAAAATAAATTCTTTATTGAATGGAAATCATTTGAATCGCTTGAAGAATTAGTGAGCTCCGTAGAAATTGTTTCTCTTCATATCCCTGCACAAATTAATCAATCCGCGATTTTCAATGACATGATATTTAAACAATGCAAAAAAGGAATTATTTTAATTAATACAGCACGAGGATCATTGATTGATGAAAAAGCACTTATATGTTCTCTAGATACTGGAATTGTTTCAGCTGCGGGTCTGGATGTTTTTTCCAAAGAACCATATTCTGGTGAACTTCTTAAATATTATCAGGTAATAGTAACTCCCCATATAGCATCTAACACAATTGAATCAAGAAAAAAGATGGAATTAGAAGCGGTTAATAATATGATAAATACTTTTAGGATTTGATCTCATGAAAGCTTTTGTTACCGGAGGAGCTGGTTTCCTTGGACATCATCTTGTTAAAGAACTTTTGAATCAACAAATCGAAACAGTAATTTATGATCAGGCAATGCCATCAAAGAATTTTCTGAATCAACAAAATAATGGTAATCCCTCATTATTAAGTTATATTCAAGGAAACATTCTAGATCAGGATAGTCTTGAAACTGCAATGAATGGTTGCAACATTGTATTTCATACCGCTGCAATTGCAGATATTGATGAATCACGGCATATTCCTGTTAAGACAATGGAAATAAATGTACTCGGGACAGTAAAATGCCTTGAAGCCGCATGTAAATCTAAAGTAAAACGTTTTCTTTATGCAAGTTCAGTGTATACTGCTGGGAATAGAGGTTCTTTTTACCGTACATCCAAACAAACTGGAGAATCATTATGTAAAAATTTTTCAGAAGAATATGGGTTGGATTACACAATTTTGCGATATGGAAGCCTATATGGTAGTGAATCAAACCAATGGAATTTTATTTATGGAGTTTGCAAATCATTAATTATGTACAATGAATTTACTTATATTAGTACGCCCGAATCTGAGCGAGAATACATACACATTCATGATGCATCAAGAGCAACAGTCAGAATTGCTATTAGTGATGAATTTATAAATAAAGCTGTTTTGATTACAGGTCATCAAAGAATAAAAATGAAAGAATTGTTTTTTATGATTCAGGAAATTTTGGGAAAAGAACTTAAAATTCACTACGTCCCTAATGAGCAACAGCGTCATTATGTAATGACACCTTACTCATTTGAAGCTGATATTCCCATGCGTGTGAACTTGTCGACATATGTTGATATTAGTGAAGGGATTCTGGATTGTTTAAGATCAATCCAATATGAACTAAATAATATCGATAATAACGTCAATAATGTATCATCTTTGCTTAATAAATAAATATAGATCTAAAAATTATGATTTCGATTTTTACCTAAATAATATAAACAGTAAATGATTGAGGGAAAAAAATTTATGATAATAAAACCAGATTCAAATTTTCATATTATTGCAGGAAAAAGTGTAGTTGATCGTGATGATGAGAGATTTAAAGAGTATCGAAAAAAGTGGGAAAAATGGCCAGAAAATTTTCAAGCCGGTGATTTCCCTCTTCATTTAGATGTTGAACCAACTAATGCTTGTAATTTGCGGTGTCCATTCTGTGCAACTACTTATAATGATTATAATAAAGGATTTATGTCAGAAAAAAAATGGAAAAAAATTCTTGATGAAGCGGGGCATTATAATCTTTATTCATTAAAATTTACATACAGAGGAGAGCCGTTACTTCATAAGGATCTCCCACGAATGGTTGCCTATGCAAAATTAGTAGGCATTATGGATGTATATTTCAACACTAATGCAGTAAAGTTGGACGAAGAAACGATTTATGAACTAATAAATGCGGGACTTGATCGCATATCTATATCATTTGAAGGGATTAACAAAAAAATATATGAAAAGTACCGTATTGGATCAGATTTTAATCTTGTAGTAAAAAATATTGAATTAATAAAAAAAATTAAATCAAAATTAGGAATAAAAAAACCATTAGTTAGAATCCAAACAGTATTAATTCCAGAACTTTTGGGTAAGGAAAAGGAATATGCTGAATTTTGGTCACCAAAGGTTGATGAAGTGGCCTATCTAGATATGAAGGATGAAGAAGGAAATCCAGATCATCGGGGGAATAAATATAATTGGGCATGTCATATGTTATGGCAAAGAATGACAATCGGATGGGACGGAACAATCATTCCATGTGTACACGATATCTATGAGTGGATGAAGCTTGGAAATATTTCCGATATGAGCATTTATGATGCATGGAATAGTATTAAGGAACAGAATTATCGTGACATACATCGTATTGGAAATGCCCATACAATTCCTTCCTGTGATAGGTGTCCATTACGTGAAAATGAGATAAGTAAGATTGTAAAAAGTGAAAATCAATGATTGTGGCATTATTGATAGGAAGAGAAGGAAGTCAAGGATTTCCTGGAAAAAATGTCTATCCAGTTTTAGGGAAAACTCTGATGGAATATCCACTTATTGCTGCAACGAAAGCTAAAATGGTAGATCGTGTTTATATTTCAACAGATTCTGAAAAAATTAAAAAAATTGGATTAAATTATGGGGCGATAATTATTAATCGCCCTACTGAATTATGCGATAATTCCGCTCTAGGAGAGAATGTATTTGTTCATGGATACTACGTGATTAAAAATGAACTTGCAAATGAAAACGAAAATATTGAATTTATAGTATTAATGCACTGTAACTCTCCAACAATCTTACCTAGTACGATCGATGAAGGAATAAACATATTGCGTAAAAACCCAAATTATGATTCATCTGTAACTGTATCAAAATATAATATGTGGAGTCCCATAAGAGCTAGAAAAATAGGTAATGATGGTCTATTGCATCCATTCATTCCATTTAAAATATTTGGGGATTTAAAAAATCTTAATTGTGATAGGGATTCTCAGGGAGACGTCTGGTTTGCTGATATGGGTGCCTCTATTATCCGACCGCAATGTCTAGAACATCTTGAAGAGGGGCTTCTGCCACAGAAATGGATGGGAAAAAAAATCTACCCACTTAAACAGTGGGGAGGGTGTGACGTGGATTACGAATGGCAAATTCCTCAAGTTGAATTCTGGTTAAAAAAACATGAGGACAGATATCACTAATTTTATCTGAAAAAAGGATGTGTTACCACTCGATGTAGTACTGACGTGCTTCATCTCGCAGTTTTTCCCATATTTTATCACCATCTGGGGTCAATTTTTCTGCTTTTTCAATTTCAGGCCATCGATTTTTTGGGAGTTTAATATATAGGACAAAGCATCGGCGCATACCTTCAATTTGTTCTGGGGGATATTGTGGCATATTCAGCATAGTAGGCCGTGTGACTGATCGAGCAATGAGATCTGTGGAAATGTACCCCTCCTTTTCCGAGATCTCCCGAAGAGGAGTTCCATGGAACGGACTAAACGAGTAACCATTGACACTATCTGCATTGATTTGTCTGTTTAGTTCTATCGTATCAAATGTTAAATCACGTGTCTCATAAGGGAACCCCATTATGTTATTTACGCTAAAAGGAATCTCTTCATCATTTAATATTTTTAGATTTTTAATGATCAATTCATTAGGCATGTTCCTTTTAAGAATTTTACGCCGAAAATCTTCATTCCCATGCTCAATGCCAATAGCCATCCGAAATAAACCAACATCTTTCAAGCGTCGTATCCGGTCACGAGTGATCTGTTCCGGGCGAGCCTGACACCAGAATGGTATTTTGAATTCTGAATACATTGCAATAAATGCGTCAAACTCCTGATCAGTGTAAGCGAGAAGAGTATCTGCCCAGAGATAAAATGCTTCCACCTGATAATTATCTCGAAAATGGATAATTTCTTCAAAAATTTTTTCACACGATTTTTTTCGGAAAAAATTTTTGTTGGTTTCATACCTGTATTGTTTTTGTTGGGATGGGGAATTACAATAGGTGCAAGTATAGGGACATCCCCGATGCGTTTCTAGAGGGAACATCCTCCAGACCTTTCCTTGCATTGGACGGTATAATCGCCCTTGATTAAATATTGAAAGATCTAGTGGAGGATTTTTATTGATATTTACTGGGTATCCCATCTGGTTTTTAATAATCATTTCTCCTTTTTTTACCCAAAGCCCAGGGATATTATCGTATGATTTATGGGTATCAATGCATCTACATAATTCACGGATTACATACTCCCCCTCACCAATACAGACCATATCAACTTCGGGATTCGCGAGAACAATATCTGGTGCAAACGTCGGAAAAACACCACCAACAAGTGTTGGAATTTTAAAATATCCTATCTTTTGAAGCAGTTTAAGACCAATAGGGTACATATCTTCAGTAAGTGATATAACTAGCAGATCGGGGTGATATTTTTTCACCATATTTTCAAGCGCTTCGAACACATCGTCATCTTTGAATGAGATTTTTAGTAATGTATCATCAAAAGGTCTTACATTAAGGTTAATTTCTTTCAGCTTATCACTATCAAAATTACTATCTTCAGGATTCGGATAATCCGTCGAATCAAATAGTTGGACTGTATGGCCATCCTTTCGTAAAATCGACGTAAATAGAGCGATAGCGGGTGGGAGCATATTCATTCCTCGAATGTTCGGGTAAATAAGTAGGACTTTCATTTAAAGACCTTCTGATGAGATGCTATGCAGCATAAGGTATCTCCAGTGAATGTTTCTTCCAGGATTTTATGAAAATTATGATTTACATTAAAAAAAAGAATATTCATTTGTTTCTCGAAATCATTATCACCTTTGAATAGATTAGGGAGCAAAGTTGCCTCGATAAATGTTTTCTGGGGTGAACCACAGAAATACCAGTTTAGGAAATTGATCAAAGTGTATTGGTGACTACATGATATCTCTGAAGTAAGCCCAATGTTCTTAAGGAGCATTGTAAGGGTATCTTTGGTGAAATAGAAATAATGAGCCTTATGCCAGAAGAAAGTTTTATATTTACTTAGGGAGGGTTCAGGTAGATATTGATTCAGTGCTTCATTTAGGTTAGGAACTTCAATATAGATAATACCATCCGATTTCAGTAATCGTTTCATTGTTGCTAATGTTTGAGTAGGGTTGGGGAGATGATCGAGGGTCATGATACATATAATAATGTCAAAACTGCCATTCAGAAAATCAATCGAATTAATATCTTGGGAAAATGCTAAAATTCCTAATTCATTATTGATATAATGGACAAACTCCTTATTGAGTTCAACACCAATTGTTTCCTTAACATGAGGTTTGATCCAGAATAACAAACCTCCACTCCCACAACCGATTTCCAGTAACCTTTTATTCGAATCAAGAAATGGAAGGATTTTCTTAAATATTTTTTCAGAGGATGAATAACTATCCTGAAAATGCTCATGAGGGGTTTGAATTTTCCCAAATCTAAGAGAGTTGGTTCTTTGATACTCCACATTGTAGTAATTTTCCAAATCCTTTTCAGTTTGTTGGATGTCTTGAAGAACCAAACCACATTGACGGCATTGAAGAATAATTCCGGGTCCTTCTCGGATTTCTGTTGCAATAACTTTGAAATCCTGACTTTTACACAACTCACAAACTACCATATATACCTTATAATTTCTCTCATGGAACACTTTGAATAAATCTCAATTTGCACTATTTTCAGAATGTTTCATTATCATCAACGAGCCCAAGGTTCATCGCTGACTTTTTTATCAAGCATTCTTTAATAACATCAAGTACCTTTTTTTCAAAAGGAATTGGAGCAGTTCCCAGTCTTACCCATTCTTGCAAGTGAGATTCCTCAAAAGGCCGGCGGATAAGAATATCTTCTTTATTGAGAATGCTTTTAATCTCAATAACAGGAATATATTTACCAACACGTGCAGCAACAAAATTGCACACACTAGGACTAGTTTCAATCCCTAATGATTCAAATCCTTTTTTCAGAAAAGTTAGATCTTTCTTTGTTTCTTCAAGAAAAGAAAAAAGTTCTTCTGGATTTTTAAGCAATTCATTAATTACAAGAATTGAAAAACCCGTTAATTCATGCATCGGTTTGACCTTGTAGAGATTATCAATATTTTCTTTTTGAGATAAGAGATAACCCCCCCTTATTCCTGCTAGTCCAAATGCTTTCGAAAAAGATCGAACAATGATAAGATTTTTAAAAATATCTATCAGATCAGCAGCTGTTATTTCATGGAAAAAGAAATATGCTTCATCGATTACTGCTAGAACGTTTTCATCTTCACATTTTTTGACAAATTCAATTAAGAATTTTTTAGACGGAGCCACACCTACAAACCCATTTGGGTTTTCTAGTACCGCCATCTTATAACTGTTGTCAATTTTGGCAATGTACTCTTCATAGTTAAAATGCAATTTCTCGTCAAAGAATTGGTAAGTAACCTGCGCCCCAAAAATTTTTGCATATAATGAAAACATTGCATATCCAGGTCGATGAAGGAGTATTTTATCTCCCGGGCTGATATATGTTTCAAATATCGATTTTATACAGAGGTCAGAACCTGTATGAAATATGATACGGTCTCTTGGTTGACTTAAAAAAAATGCCAATTTTTCGTACAATTGATCTGGTTCTGGATATGTCGTCAACAAATCGCTATCAATTTGTTGCCGGATTTTTTCAATGATCTCTAACGAGAACGGATGCGTCCTTTCATTACGATCCATCCGCACCTTTTGAAATCGTGAAGAACCATGATCTTTTGTTCGTTGAACATCAAGTAATGTTAGTCTGGGATTGATCATGATTCTCCATTGAAATATGTTTTTTTCACATAATTAAAAGAATTCTCTATTGTTTTTTCAACATTGTTATCTGTTCTCCGCATCTCAATGGACAAAAATTTCGAATAACCACTCTTCTGGATTATATTGCTGATTAATCTGTGATCAAATCCAGTGCTACCTACTGGTTTTAACCCGGGTTCACTTATATGCACATGTTTTGCAAGGGCAAACATTTTGATCATATATGATGCTTCTACCTCGTGCTCATCGATAATACCTTTTGTGTCGATGTGAAGTCCTAGCCCACCAGGTTGGTTTACTTCCTGAATAAAATTATATGCATCAGAAACAGTATTTATAAAATCAGTCTCACTTCTGCCTAAAGGTTCAATTAGGAAATTGAGGTTTCGTTCTTCTGCCCGTAAACCCACTTTACGGAAAAAATCAACTGCAATGGCTCGTGCTTTCTTATCATCCAGTGTTCCTATCATTCGGTTCCTAGGTGATCCAAACACCAATACTTCTCCACCAAGATCGGAACAGAAATCCATCATTTCTGTTAAGTAGTCCAACATTTCATCCCTTTTTTTTGCTTCACCGAAGAGTACGAGATCTTGACGAGAATATAATAGTGCTTGTATACCCGTTAGTTGTAGACCTGCATCAATAATTTTTCTTTTCAATATCCTTCGTTCTTCGTGCTTCACAAAAACTGGTTCCTGCCATATCATACTGGGACCTAGTTCAATTCCAGTACATCCCAAATCAGAAATAAATTGAATAAAATCATCTATTCGATTGTTATACCAGGCAACATTTGAAAGCGCAAGCATCATGGCACTTCATGATTTAATTTAGGTACGTATAAATTATTCCCACTCACTAGTAATTAATTAAGGGTTTTAGTTGGGTCTTTTATCCCTATCTCTTTCCTGAGAAGGATAAAATTTAATGGGATACCTTTACTAGTTTTAAATCACTATATGCAATAATATATACCAGTAAAAGTTAAGTATTTATATTGTTACAAAATCTAATACATAATGATCCAGTTAATCATTTTGGATTTTGATGGTGTAATCCTTGAATCCATATCCCTGAAAACCGAAGCATTTAGACAAATCTTCTCTTTTACTCCAGAACATATAGATGAAATAATTCAATACCACAAAGACCATGGGGGTACATCCCGTTATGATAAATTACAATATATTTATTCAAATATACTTCATGAAAATCTCAATCCACAGAAATTTGAAGAACTTTCTAATACATTTTCAACAATTGTTTTTAATAAAGTGATCAAAGCGCCCTTTGTACCAGGAGGACATGAATTTCTAGAATCATATCATTCAATTATACCTCTATATGTTGTTTCAGCCACACCAATAAAAGAACTTATTCAAATCATTCAAAACAGAGGAATGACTCACTATTTTAGAGGAATATACGGTGCTCCACAAAAAAAGTTAGTATCTATCAAAAAGATTTTGAATTTAACCACGTTTCCTCCAGATTCCGTGATATTTGTTGGGGACGCAAAAAGTGACTTAGAAGCCGCACGAGAAGCAAAAGTACGCTTTGTTGGTAGAATTAAAACCGGTGAAGATAACCATTTTAATGAATTGATTGATGTTGAAGATTTAATTGTAGATCTGTATGAACTCGCGCGATATATTGAGGAGCACCAATGATCATTCCTATATCATATCCACTTAATGCGAAGAGCCCGCTCTATCCAAATACCCCTTCACCAGTCATCCATCCATTGTGTTCGATGGGACAAGGGAATAGTACTAACACAAGTTCAATAATTTTCTCCACCCATTCAGGGACACATATAGATGCACCTCGCCATTTTATTAATAAGGGAAAAACAATTGCGGATTATCTTACAATTGATAATACCTTTTATCCCACATATTGTATCGATTTACCAAAACTGATAAGTTTTAAAATTACTATAGAAGATATAGAATCAAGTATTTCTCAAATATGGGATGCAGAGGCGCTCCTGATAAGAACTAACTGGCATTCAATACGATCAGAAGATCCTGAATGGTATTGTAATGATCATCCATGGATTTCTCCGGAAATTCCAGAATTTCTGCGAGAACACTGTCCTCATTTACGTCTTTTTGGTATAGATCAAATATCTGTGTCTTCTGTTCTTCACCGGACAGATGGGCACTTATGTCATAGAAATTTTCTTGCAGATGATAAAACTATCCTCATATTGGAAGATATCAATCTTTCGGATTCTAGGGTTAACGGGTCATTCCGGCTTCATATTTATCCTTTTATGATAGAAGAAATTGATGGAGTTCCAGTTATTGCTTTAGTGGAAATTGAAGCGTAAGATTTCTCCTTTTTGAGACATATCTTATATTATATCTGCATAGTTTGATGGTAATATATACATTGAATTATTGGAAGTCTCCTCAATTTTGATAATCCACATTTGATTCAAGAAAAAAAACACGATATTACTTAAATATTAAACCTAAATAAAGAGGAATATAACAATGTCATATTTTGATAACAAAACAATACTCATTACTGGTGGTACTGGATCTTTTGGAAAAACTTTTCTTGCAACCCTTTTACTTAAAGATAATCCACAAAGTATCCGTATATATTCTCGAGGAGAATTACTCCAATACGAGACTGAAAAAGTGTTTCCTGATGAGCGCGTGAGATTTTTTATTGGCGATGTTCGAGATAAAGAAAGACTTTCTCGTGCTATGAATGGAGTGGATATTGTTATTCATGCTGCCGCTCTTAAGCAAGTTCCAGCTTGTGAATATAATCCAATAGAGGCGGTAAAAACTAACATAAACGGCTCGATAAATGTCATCAATGTTGCCCTTGACAATAACGTTGACAAGGTAATAACTATTAGTACAGATAAGGCAGTTCATCCTGTAAATTTATACGGTTCGACAAAAATGGTTGCAGAAAAATTGTTTATCCAAGGTAACTCCTATACTGGTAGTAATAGGAATACAAAATTTTCATGTGTCCGTTATGGAAATGTAGTGGGAAGTAGGGGGAGTGTAATACCACTTTTTATGGAACAAAAGAAAACCGGACGATTAACAATAACCGATGAACGAATGACACGTTTTTGGCTAACACTTGAAGAAGGGGTACAGTTTGTTAGATCATGTATTCCAATTATGAACGGTGGAGAGATTTTTATCCCAAAGATACCAAGTATGAAAGTTTTAGATTTGGCCTGTGCAATATCTCCTAATGCACAGATAGATATAATAGGTATTAGGCCGGGAGAGAAATTACATGAAATCCTTCTCACTGAAGATGAAGCACGACATGCAAAAGAATACGATAAGTATTATATTATTGAGCCAGAACTAAAATTTTGGAACAGAAATGATGAAATCGGGGGATTGAAATTGAAAGATGGATTCCGATATAGTAGTGATACGAATACTCAATGGTTGAATATCGCACACCTTCGTGAAATAATTACATCATTAAATTGATATGAATCCTTTAAAAAAGGGAATGATAATTATTTTAAAAAAATGATGTTACCGTATGGTAGGCAATGGGTGGATGATGATGATATTAATGCAGTTATTAATGTCCTTAAATCAGATTGGTTAACTACAGGACCTAAAGTAACTGAATTTGAGCACTCATTCGCAGAGACAGTTGGTGCAAAAGAAGCAGTTTCTGTTAGTAGTGGTACATCTGCATTACACGCTGCGATGTATGCACTAGGGATAGGTCCTGGTGATGAAGTGATTGTACCTCCCATGACATTTGTAGCTTCAGCAAACTGTATTTTATATCAAGGTGGTACTCCGATTTTTGTAGATATTGATCCAAAAACATTATTAATTGATCCAGATAAAATAGAATCTAAAATTACCCCCCGTACAAAAGCTATTATTGCTGTTGATTATGCTGGGCAGCCCTGTGATTATGATGCATTGAATGAAATTGCCAATAATAATAATATTTATCTTATTGATGATGCATGTCATGCTCTTGGAGGAAAATATAAATCTAATAATGTAGGGTCACTAGCAGATCTCAACACATTTAGTCTACATCCGGTCAAACATATCACTTCAGGAGAAGGTGGAGTGATAACAACGGACAATTCAGCATTAGCAGAAAAAATGCGTATATTTCGTAACCACGGAATAACATCAGATCACCACCAGAGAGAGTTATCTGGATCATGGTTTTACGAGATGATCGATCTTGGATTTAATTATCGTCTCAGTGATATTCAATGTGCTCTCGCAATAAGTCAATTAACTAAGTTGTCGGATTGGGTGAAACGACGACAGGATATTGCAAAAAAATATGATAAAGTTTTCTCTAGTATGCCAGAGATAACTCCACTATATGTCCGAAAGGATGTAAGCCATGCTTATCACCTGTATGTTATTCGGTTAAATTTAGAAAAAATAAAAGTTGATAGGGCAAAAATATTTTCTGCTCTCCGAATGATGAATATCGGAGTCAATGTTCATTACATTCCTGTTCATATGCATCCTTTTTATCAACAGAAGTTAGGAACAAAACATGGAATGTGTCCAGTAGCGGAAAAAGCATATGAAGAGATCATGTCAATTCCAATCTTTCCAAAGATGAATGATAATGATGTGAATGATGTTATAAAAGGGGTTAAAAAAGTGATCCTAGAATATTCGATTCACAGATTTAAACTGGAAACTTAAAATGAAGATTCTTGTGATAAATATTGCCTTGAGACCCAATCCAAATGTAATAATTATTCCTATGGGACTTGGGTATGTTGTTTCTGCAATTAAAAGAGCATGTTATGATTTCGATTTATTGGATCTTGATGCCCATCCCCTATTGCCTGAAGAAACTGAACATTATTTGGTTACCCATCAGTACGATGTTGTAATTATGGGATGCATTGTCACAGGTTATAAATATGTAAAATGGCTTTCTAAAATTATCAAACATACATTCCCAAATACAAAAATAATTGTTGGTAATACAGTCGCCCAATCCATACCGGAAATATTGCTAACCAAAACGAGTGTTGATATAGCAGTTATGGGAGAGGGTGATATTACTGTTGTAGAAATATTAAATTGTCTTCAGACTTCTTCAGATTTGTCAAAAGTTCTGGGTATATGGTATCGAAATGATAAAGAAATTGTAAAAAATCCACGACGTCCAGTAATAGCTGAGGTGGATACAATCCCTTTTCCAGATTGGGATTTATTTGATGTTGAAAAATATATCCAGAATTCCTTTAAATCTATTTCAGAACCCTATCCTCCCATAGACAGAGATAAAATTCGTGCAATGCCAATAAACACTGCAAGAGGTTGTCCATTTTCCTGTACATTTTGCTATCATATTTTCAGAAGCGAAAAATACCGGAGGCGTTCTCCCCAGTCAGTAATTCAGGAAATGGTTCATCATAACAAGTGTTATGGGATAAATTGTTTTAATTTTAATGATGAACTAACATTCTTTTCTTCATCTCAAGCAGAAGCATTTGCAGATGCAATAATTGCGAGTGAATTAAAGGTATTTTGGCGAGCAGATTGTCGGAGTGGACTTTTTTCTCATGAAGAGCATATTTCGGTTATAAAAAAATTGAAGCAGGCCGGCTGCTTATGCCTGGGTTTTTCATTAGAATCCGCCGATCCTGATATTTTAAATTGGATGAATAAGAAAGCTAGCGCGAAGGATTTTTCTCGTCAGGTTCAACTTCTTCGGAAGGGTGGTATCGCATCACTCACTAGTCTTGTTTTTGGTTTCCCCAATGAAACTGAGGCCACTATTAAAGCAACAATAGATGTATGTATACAAAATGGAATCTATCCTAGTGCTGGGTATCTTTTACCGCAGCCAGGATCAGAAATGTATGACTATGCATTAAAACAGGGTTTTATTGCGGATGAAGAAGATTATTTACTTTCAATGGGCGATCGCCAGGATTTACTTTTAAATATGACCCAAATGTCAAATACTGAGTTTGAGATTATTTTGAAAAGAGAACTAGAGAGATGTTCTAGCATCTTAAATATCGGACTTGATTCCGAGCATTTGTTAAAAACTGGACACTATCGTTCAAAATCTCTCTAGATAAATTAGAGTATTTTATGAATAATGTAATTGCCATTGTGCAGGCTCGGATGGGAAGTACGCGACTTCCCGGGAAAGTTTTTTTGGATCTTGCCGGCAAACCAATGTTAGTTCGTGATATCGAACGAATACAAAGAGCAAAAAATATTGATGATATCGTTATTGCAACGACAATAAATCCCGATGATGATATAATTATTTCATTATGTCGCGAGTATGGCTGGAATTTTTTTCGGGGTAGCGAGAATGATGTGTTAGATCGTTACTATCAGGCTGCACATGAATATCACGCACAAACCATAGTGCGAATCACATCCGATTGCCCATTAATAGAGCCTACCCTTGTAGACCGGATTATTGAAAAATTCTTCGCGCTGGGATCTGAAATCGATTATGTATCAAATATTTTTCCAATTCGAACCTATCCCCTTGGACTGGATACCGAAGTGATGAGTATATCTGCATTAGAAAAATGTTGGGAAGAGGATCTGAATCCACAATTTCGGGAACACGTGACAGAATATATTTTTCATAATCCAAACCTTTTCAGAATCATCGAAATTAATCATGAAAAAGACCTTTCTTCTATGAGATGGACCGTTGATACCCAGGAAGACCTTGATTTTGTTCAATGCGTTTATCATCATTTTAGAGACCGATGTTTTTCATGGACGGATGTTCTTACTTTATTAAACAACAACCCTAAATTACAGGATATAAATAAACACATCAAACAAAAAGTAGTTTAATCTCATCATGGCTCAAATAAAAACTCTTCTTATCCGTGCTGATGCGAATAGCAATATTGGAACAGGACATGTAATGCGTTGTCTTGCACTAGCGCAGGCGTGGCAGGATAAAAGTGGGAAAGTAACTTTTCTGATGGCTCCCGGTTCTCCTTTACTTGAACAACGCATTTTTGCAGAGGGGATGAATGTTCTCACCCTTACACAACAACTGGGAAGTAATGCGGATGCTGTTATAACTGCCGAAATTGCCAAAAAGAATGAGTTCTCCTGGGTCGTTGTGGATGGGTACCAGTTCGGTGCCGGGTATCAGAAAATATTAAAAAAATATAATTGTAATATTCTTTTTCTCGATGATTACGGGCATGCTGATCATTATTATGCTGATATTGTTCTCAACCAGAATATTTACGCCGACATGTCATTTTATAAAAATTATGAACCATACACCCGGTTTCTGCTCGGGTCAAAATTTGTCCTCTTAAGGAGGGAATTCCTTAACTGGTTGGGTTGTAATCGAACGATTCCAGAAGTAGCATGTAAGGTATTGGTCACATTCGGGGGATCAGACTCAGATAATATTACTCTTAAAGTGATAGAAGTACTAAAACAAATCAATATTGACTGTCTCGAAGTAGTTGCTGTGGTCGGGGGAATTAATCAGAACTACAAAACACTCCAGGAGAGTGTGAAGGATCGAATCTGTTTCTCTATACGAGAAAATGTCACCAATATGCCCGAACTGATGTTATGGGCAGATGTGTCGATATCCGCTGGTGGAAGTACCTGCTGGGAATTGGCGTTTACCGGTCTTCCTAATTTAATTATTACTCTTTCCACCGACCAAGAACTAATTGCATCAGAGCTTTCAAAACAAGGAGTCTCCATGGTTCTTGGTAAATCGGGTGAATTTACTGAAAGTTTCCTAATTAATGCAATATCAGAAGTAATTTATTCACCAGGTATACGTTCTATAATGTCTCAAAATGGAAAGAAAATTGTTGATGGTAATGGGTCGTATCGAGTAACATCTGCATTAAATTATAATTTGAGTATAATAGAGGGATCTACTTGATTGAAAAAATTAAAATCGGAAATAGTTTGATAGGGAACGATGAGCCGGTTTATATTATTGCGGAGATTGGAATAAACCACAACGGGAATGTCCAATTAGCAAAGCAGATGATTGATCTTGCCATTGAGTGTGGTGTAAACGCATTAAAATTTCAGATCTTTAAGGCAGAAGAATTTGTTTCGGATCCCAAAACCACCTACACGTATTTTTCTCATGGAGAAAAAATCACCGAATCGATGCTTCAGATGTTTAAACGATATGAATTTGATGAAAATAAATGGACTGAAATTTTCAATTATTGTTCCGATAAAAAAATTGATTGTTTTGCCACTCCTCAAAACCCCTTAGATCTTGATTTCTTATTATCCCTTGTGGATGTCCCAGCGATAAAAGTTGGATCAGATGATCTTACGAATCTTGACCTATTAGAGCATTATGCAAAGAAAGGGAAACCCCTGATAATTTCTGCTGGGATGGCATACCTTTCCGAAATCGAAGATGCCGTAAACATCATCCGTGGAACTAGCAATTGCGATCTTGCAATACTGCACTGTACTTCAACATATCCCACTGAAGCTGAAGACGTTCATCTCCGTAAGATGCTCACAATCCATCAGGCATTCAATGTTGTAACCGGTTTTTCTGATCACACGGTGGGATCGACCGCCGCAATAGGCGCCGTTGCTCTCGGAGCTTCAATAATTGAGAAACATTTTACGCTTGATAAAAACCTGCCCGGTCCTGACCACTGGTTCTCTGCAAATCCCGAAGAGTTAAAAGGTCTCGTGGAGAGCGTCCGGTTTATTGAGAAAGCAATGGGACAGACCTCAATAACACCCACTCAAAAAGAATGCGAGATGAGGAATCTTGCCCGAAGGAGTATCATAGCATCCAAAAATATTACCAAAGGGCAAGTAATTTCGCGAGAATTTATAGGTTTTAAAAGACCTGGGACGGGATTGCCCCCCAAATTTTTGTCATATGTTCTAGGTAAAAAAAGCACAATAGATATTAAACAAAATGACCAAATTACTTTCGAAAAACTTTGTGGAGAAACTCATGGAAAAAATGCGCACACAGAACCAAAATAATGAAAGGTTCTGTAGATCTATAATAACATTCTTAATTATCTAAAATATGAATAAGTAATTATGGTAAATTAGATATGACAAATGTGCTATTTATTTGTATCCCCTCTTTGCCTTGGGATGAACTCAAACGATATGTAATGCAAAAAAATACTCTTTATACACCACTTGTAATGCCAATGTGCATTTTGTATTTATCTTCTAGTGTTAAAGCAAAATTCGGAGAAAAACATAATATCCAATTATTGGATTATCGCCAACATATTAATAAAATAAAAAATTTTTCTGAAATTCCAGAAAAGTTTTTTTCTGGTGTCGCAAAAGATCTGGTCAAATTTGAACCGGAAATTATTTCAATTACATTAAATTTTGCCTGTGCTTATCAGACATTCGTACATTGTGTCAAAGAATTAAGATCAATGTATCCCTATTCTAATATTATTGCCGGAGGTATTCAAGCATCAAACACGGTAAATCATCTGATAAAAAATCCAGATATTGACTATGTTATGTGTGGGGAGGGTGAAATTGCATTTCCGGAATGTGTTAATGCATATCAAAGAAGAAGGATGTTAACCACGATAAAAGGTGTTTATTCAAAAGATAAAGTTCCAGATAAACACCCGGTCATAACAGATATGGTAGAAAATATAGATACAATACCATATCCGGATTGGGATATTCTCGATATGGACCTATATTCCCATGCCGGTAGAATGCAAACAACTCAAAATTTTAATATGAAAGTCGCAACGGTTCTTACATCGCGAGGATGTCCATTTCAGTGCACATTTTGTTCATCCCATACAATACATGGAAGAAAAACCAGAAACCGTTCAGTTGAAAATGTGCTTGGAGAAATTATAGAGTTGAATAAAAGATACGGAATAAATATGATAACCTTTGAGGATGATCTTTTCACCTCAAACAAAAAAAGAACGATTAAAATTCTTTCCCAAATCAAGTTGCTTAATATTAAAAACTTTCATATAGAATTTCCCAATGTTCTTTCTATAAATACCACAGATACGGATATTTTGGATCTAATGGTTGATTGTGGACTTGTTGTCACCAATTTCGCGTTAGAATCGGGTTCTGAGTATACTCAAAAATATATTATTAAAAAAAATGTTAACCTAAAAAAAGCACACATACTTGTTAATCACCTGCGACAGAATCATCCGGAAGTTTTCATCAGATGTATGCTCCTTTTGGGATTCCCACATGAAACAAAAAAACTGATGCAGGAATCCATTGACTTTACAAAAACATTAGCTTTGGATTGGGTGGCGTTTAATCCGGCAACACCCCTGCCTGGATCGGAAATGTATGACCAATTTATTGACATGGGTGTAATTCAAGATACACCTGAAACGTGGGATAATTGCCATTTTGGATTAGGATCGAGAGATTTTGATACTCCAGAAATATCTGCCAATGACTTAAATGAATATATATATCGTGCAAATCTAGATGTGAATTTCAAAAATAATCATAATCTGCTTACTGGAAATTACTCAAGGGCAATAGAACAATTTGAAAGAATAATAAAACTTTATGAATTCCATATTATTGCGTGGTACTCAATTTTATATTGTTATAAGAAACTCTATAATACGGAGGGAATACAAAAAGCAGAAAATCAGATCAAGTCGTTACTTGAATCAGATGAGAGAGCTATTGAAATGTATAAGAAATATCCCCAATATATTCCATAGGTTCACGGAGTTAATTAAATGGAGAATAGTGAGTTTTGGAAGAACCATTGGAACTCAACCGCACGAGAGAATAACGATATCAGGTTCATTGATGGTTTAGGTAACAGATCGTTTCAAGAAATGCTTTTTTCCATTACTGATATCTCAAAAAAATTACAGTTATCTCCAGATAATATTTTTTTGGATATAGGTTGTGGAGCTGGACTGTTTGAAATTGCGTTCACAAATTATGTCAGAGAAATTTATGGCATAGATTATTCAAAAGATATGGCAATAAAAGCCAAGTCGTTTACCCAACAATATTCTAATGTGAAAATCAGTGTTGGGAATATGCTGGACTTACCTTTTCAGAATGCTAACTTTGACAGAATTTTAGCGCATAGTACATTTCAGTATTTGAATTCTATGAATGAAGTAAAAATTGCCTTAAATGAAATAAAAAGAGTGGCGAAAAGGAATGCAATAATCTGTTTATTTCTTATGCCGGATAATGAAACAAAAAATGATTATTTAAATGGATATTATAAATTAAGTCTATCAGATATAGAGCTTCAGAAAAAAATTGAAGCAACCAACAAAGTAATGTGGTATGATAAAACGCAGTTAATAAAAATTATTGAAACCATGGGTTTCTCTGTAGTAAGAATCGGAAAACCTGTAATTCCCTTTCAAAGCAAATATTATTTTAATGTCACCCTATGTAATGATAACCTTGAGAAATGTTGATCATGTATATCAGAGAAAATACCAGATGAATGAAGAGTCTGTGTTTCCTTATATTTTAAAAGTATTGCAGAAATTACAGCCTATCCAATCTGGAATGTATTGGTACGCAAAAAAATGTTGGAGGGAGAAAATGAACCAACCTGATGAAGATAATAAAGAATTTCGTGAAATTTTCCTCGAAAAAAATAATAATCAAGAAAACATTTCTCACTCACTTATAGTCATCAATAAAAAGTCAATATTTGAAAAAGATATAATTATCGGTCTATTTTCTAAAATTTTTGCACAAATTTCAGGGGTCATTTTCAGTGAAAAAAGCGATACCTCATCCTTCTTCTCCATTAATGACGCAGATTCTCATAAGATAGATATTGGTAGAATTAAAGAATTTGAAGGAAGACCAGTAATATTTGAGAACCATCATTTTATTGTTTTTTTTTATTGTTTTATAAAATATTTTTGGTTAAAAAATCATCAATTATTATATCTAATATTTTCAAATCGAAATTACAGATGTGGAGCGCGAATTGAATCATGAAAAAAGTCTTTTTTTTAGTTAATTCATTATTAGATTGGGACTTTAATCATCTAATAATAAAATATCTCACTGATGTGGCAGTATTCATTGGAGTGGAATTTCCTCCTTCATCAGATGATTATGACCTGATAGTTTTTTGGAATTATCGGAGAATCGTCCCAGGTGTTGGGAACAAGAGAAACATCATTCTATTTCATGGCAGTGATTTACCTGTGGGAAGGGGATGGGCTCCAATCTATTATGCATTCTCTCGTAAAGACAAATATTATACAATTTCTGGAATATTACCTGCAGACAAAGTAGATTCGGGAGAGATTATTGTAAAAGCTAAATTCAAAATCAAAGATTTTTATACTGCTGAAATGGTGCGGACATTTGATAATGAAATCGAATTTATGTTGATACGTGATATCCTGATAAAGTATGATGGACGAGAACTTCAGGGAACTCCTCAATATGGGAAAGGATCCGATTATAAAAGGAGAAGTCCTGACGATAACGAAATCCCGATAGATAAACCGTTAACGGATTTGATACCCCATTTAAGAGGATGTGAGGCAAAACATCCGGCATTTTTTTTCTTTAATGGCGTCCGCTATAATATCAGAATTGAATCTGATATGAAGATAGAGTTTCCTGATGATCTTGCAATTACTTTTTTTGATCCAAAATTTACAATGGAAAAATCATGAAATATATTGACATTTTTCTGTTTTATCTGGAAAAGATCTCGAAAACCTTTTACATAAATATTTCAATGATCTCTCCTCTAGAAAACGGTGAAATTATTCATCATTATCTCCATCTCGACAGTCAGGATTATCACCATACTGGATACAGATCCCCCTTAATAATCTCTATCCCTGTGTACGGTCTCCTTACTGATGTGGATGTTGAAATATTGAAAAATCAATTGATACAATCTATTGGGTGTGATACATCCTGTCGACAATTCTAACTGCTCATCAGCCACTCTATATCCCTTGGCTCGGATTTTTTCAGAAAGTATCGATGAGTGATGTTTTTTGTATATTGGATGATGTTCAATTCTCAACCAATGACTACACCCATAGAAATAAAATAAAAAGTGCCCGAGGTCAGCTTATACGAACAGTACCTATTTTAAGCTCCGGGCATTTTGAAAAAAGGATTATGGATATGGAAATTGATAATAAGATAAAATGGGAGAGAATTCACTGGAATTCTATACTTGCCTCGTATGGCAAAAAAGCTCCCTATTTTGAATGTTATAAAGATTTTTTTGAAATAACTTATAAAAAACCCTGGGATCGAATAATTGATCTGGATCTTTATCTTTTACAGTACCTTTTTAAGGAAATTGGCATTTCAGTAAAGATAGTGAAATCTTCTGAAATGAATATTCAATCTGATAAATCAGAAAAATTAATCGAAATATGTGATTATCAGGCAGCTGATATTTATATTTCAGGAGTGTTCGGAAAAGAGTATATTGATAAAAAAATGTTTAAAGAAAAAGGCATCAAATTATATTTCCAGAATTATAAACACCCAGTTTATACCCAGTTATATGGAGATTTTATCTCCCATTTGTCGTTTATTGATTTACTTTTTAATCATGGTGAAAAAAGTTATGATATTATGACTATGGATAATCCAAAGAAGGAAGATTTAATAAAGTAATTAGCCTTATGGACATAACGATGAAGATTCTGATCGTCGCAGCTCATCCCGATGATGAAGTCCTTGGATGTGGAGGTACAATAGCCCGTATGTCAGAGGAAGGCCACGATATATCAATAGCAATTCTTGGCGAAGGAATTACTTCGAGATATCTTCAGAGAGAAGATGCAGATAAAGAGATGGTCCAGAATCTCCATGAACATAGTCATCAAGTTGCAAAGATCCTTGGTGTCAAGGATCTTCGATTATTTAATCTACCGGATAATCGTTTTGATACTATTGCCTTATTGGATATTGTAAAAATACTTGAAGGGGTTATTGAAAAATTTAAGCCGGAATGTATTTTTACCCATCATCAATCAGATCTAAATTTAGATCATGTAATCACCAATCGTGCAACATTAATTGCAACACGACCTATTAATAATACTTTTATAAAAACAGTCTTATCTTATGAGGTACCTTCCTCAACGGAATGGACATTTCAAACATCTCCAACTGGTTTTCGACCGAATGTATTTATAGATATTACAAAAACACTGGAAATTAAAATCGATGCTATGCATTTATATGATGGAGAAAATCGACAATATCCTCATCCAAGATCATCAGAATCATTACGTGCGATATCATGTAGATGGGGAAGTGTTTCAGGATTGAAAGAGGCAGAAGCGTTTGAACTCGTTCGCTATTTGCATGTAAATTTTTAAATGGTATTTTTCTAATGAATCCATGGATAATAGTATGAAAAACGTAAACAAAATTGTGATATTTGAATCTTCACGACAGGTTGACTATTTTTTTAATATATACAGAAAAAACAATACAATATATAAGATAATCTCTGCTAACTCAGATGCTACATGGGCTCTTCAAAAAAAAAAAATTACTTTTATTTTAATTGAACATTTTCATATAAACAAATCATCTATTGAAATAGAACAGTTACAATTAAAACAAATTAGTTGGGCAAAGAACTTAGATTTATTTTTACTTGGGGTCCTCCGTGAATTTAGTTCAACTGATTTTTTACCAACTCAAAATTTTCTATATTATTTTAAAAATTCTTGGGATACGTTTATTCAACGGGCGGATCTACTTGAACAAATATATAAAGATGAAAAACCAGACGAAATAATATTTTTCTATAATCGAGATAAGATAAGTTATGATTCTAATTTAATAATTTCTGGTTCTGTTCTATCTGAATGCATACCATTATGGGCTGATTTTTATGGAATAAAATGTACTGCAATACCTGCTATACAGGGGGATTACTTCTGGGAAGACTCAAAACCCAATTTAAATAAATTAACTAACAAAAAATCATCTTTTTTTCATCGATTAATCAAAAAAAATATTTTATCTATAACCAACAAAATATTTTTAGTTAATATTTTTTTTGATACATTCTTACCAAAAAAAGGGACTATTATTATTAAAAATTCCTATGATCTGATAAAGAAAATTAGTTTTCAACTCCAGATAAAAGGACTAAAAATTCAATCTTTTAATACTATTATTACCAAAAGCCAAAAATATAATGAACCATTTCCATTAACAAAATATGAAATGATTGAGAACTGGAAACAGATTGCCAATCAAAAATGGTTTTGGGAACCAGGTGGGTGGCAAAAATGGTCTCTTCAGGATATCCTTAAAACTATGTTTAAACATTATTGGTTTAATATCATCCCAGAGTTATGGAAGAGTTTTACTGGTTCCAAAAATTATCTCAAAAAAAATCATCCTCTATGTTTATGTGTTCCATTAATCTACGGAATAAAAGAAATTGGGTTTATTATGGCAGCAAAGTATTACAATATTCCAATAATAATTTATCAACATGGTCCAAATGCGGGAGACATAGAAAATTCCACTTGGGATATAGAATGTTTTCCTGCTGATTATCTTTTTATGTACGGGGAAGGAGCCGTTAATTATATCCTATCAAGACAAATTTCTGCAGTTCCAATACCAATTGGTTCAGCCAGATTAGATTTAGTATCTCTTGGTTTATCCAAAAAAAGAATACATTCAATACGTCAGAGTATTTTAAAAAATGTCAACATCCCATTAATAGTATATGTGCCAGGAATATTTGCGAATAATTTTTACCGATATTCCCATCAGGGTTATCAACATTGCAAAACTTTTTTTATTCGAAACGAATTGGCAAAAATATTCAACAAACACCCTGAAGTACATTTTTCTTATAAAGCCTTTATATCAATGGGATATGATCCTTCGTTAGAAATGTTGAGAGAAATTTGCCCAAACTGTTCAATTATTACCGACACCGCCTTAACAGATCTACAATGGGCAGCAGATTTTTTAATTTATGAGAATCCAAGTACTGGAATGTGTGAGGGTATAGTTACAGATAAACCTATGATTGTACATGTTGATAGGGATGTATATCGGATGCCTGACAATGTTAAAGAATTGCTTAAAAAAAGGGCTTATATAACTGAAACCTCTCAAGAATTACTTATATCAATAAATAAAATACTTGATAATGGAGAATTCATGCCAATAAAAAATCCAAATAGAGAATTCAGTAAATTATTTTGCACATACCTTGATGATGGCCAATCTGCATTTCGTGCAGTAAATATTATTAATGAAATTGTCTCTAAAAAATTTAAATAATATTTTTTAGTTAAATATAATTACCATATCCATTCATGGTAGACATAAAAAATGCCTGCAGATCCCTTTTTAATATTATATCCAGTTGTATTAGGATCACATTCATCAATAGAAAATGAATATGAATTTTCTAGACGATCGATAATTTCTTGACCATGGATATTAAGTCCACATTTAATTAGATAATCACCAGAATAGAGGTTTAATCTATTCATATGACATTCAATAGTATTTACACCAGGTTTTAAAAAAACATCTTTCCCATGAATAAATCTGGAATCAAATTCACAATAATTCTGGGTTTCATCAGAGATATATAGTGTCGCCGAACACCTAACTTCAGACTTAGTTTCCACTTTCATCTGAACAATCACCGGTTTGAAAGGATTAATAATTTTGGGATTTATTATATCATCTGAAAAAACTGTTAAATCCACAATTTTTGCACGGAGAGAACAAAAACTTTCCCGCTTTTGTTTCGCAATTGGGATAGATTTATCATTTGATAGTCTTTTGCTACTTAAATAATAGTCCACAGAAATGCTTGTATCACCACTAAATATTACATGCCCTTCCTCAATTACTATCCCACGGGTGCATAATGCTTTCACTGCTGTCAGATTATGACTGACAAACAAAACCGTTCTCCCTTCTTTACTGATTTCCCCCATCTTTCCCAGACACTTCTTCTGAAATGCAGCATCCCCAACCGCAAGTACCTCATCCACCAGTAATATCTCCGGTTCCAGGTGAGCTGCCACCGCAAAAGCCAACCGGACATACATCCCGCTCGAGTACCTCTTCACAGGAGTATCGATAAACTTTTCAATCTCGGCAAAATGTACGATCTCCTCAAACTTCTCTTCAACTTCCCGTTTGCTCATTCCAAGAATTGCACCATTGAGAAAAACATTCTCGCGGCCGGTGAGTTCAGGATGAAAACCGGTCCCGACCTCAAGCAAACTCGCAATCCTTCCCTTGACCTTAACATACCCGGTTGTTGGAGATGTAACCCGGGATAATATCTTAAGCAGGGTTGATTTCCCGGCACCATTCCTTCCGATAATCCCTACAACCTCACCCCGGTGAACATCAAATGAGACATCTTTCAGTGCCCAGAATCGCTCGTTTAAACTAACCTCATATTGTCGCTGATCAATTTTCGCATTCGGATCTTCTTTCATCCGAAATTGAGCCCATTTACTCTGTAGATCTCGATATAACGTCCCATGCCCAAGAGTACCCAACCGATACTCTTTGGAAACATTCTCTACACGAATGACTACATCGCTCATATTTAAAATAGATAGAAGGTTTAGAGATTCATTTTTTTTATAAACTTATTCAGGTCTTCAGCACTCTGAAAATCCAGAATCTCCAGACTTAATATATCCAGAAGTGTACTATCCATAGAACGGATCTTTTCTGAAAGTTCACTGGGGATTTTTCCAAATTTTTTTAAGATCTGTTTTTCAATTAGATTTCTTCTCTCTTCAGATCTACCTTGTTCCATACCAATTACTATCCCTTGTTCTTTCCCTTTATCTTCTGCAAACTTAATATCTTCAACATTTTTACCTCCTTAAATATATTCTCTAAAACCTCGGGTTCAACAAATTTGTTACTCACCACCAATGTCAGTGCAATATTTTTATTTTAATGATCTCATCATTTATCTGTTTTTCCAGTTTTATTGTCTGAAAAAGCAGATCCTTACTGATAATCTGCTTTCCATAAGAGGGGCAAAGATAAGTTCAAGTTCATTTACTGGTTTTCCTGATACGATCTCATTATGTATACGCTCAAGTACCTCGTCTGTATTTCTCCCTTGGATAATCAAATGCTTTACAGAATAGTGAAAGCATCCGGTATTAATGGTTACTGAAGAATGTCGCTTTGAATAAGCAGGTGAAATTACAATCGTATGAATATGAACACGATACTTTGAGTAAATACGTAGATCATAATGTGTAAACCTGATCAAATCCTCTAAATTCAGATCTGTCTGCTCTTCGATATGGAGGATCTCTCCATTTTCAAGCCAGAATACCAGGTCAAGTATTTCATCTCTTGTCTCAATATCAACATACTCGGTTTGCAGGACACCCATTATCTTTGGAAGATCAAGACCTAAAAAATTAAGGGTCTTATTTTCAAATAAAGTCAGGGATTCTTTGATTGCGAGATCGTAATTCTGGTGGTTTATCTTGTTAATATCAACATCTCCTGAAGTTTCCTCCTGGTATCAGGGTTAATATTTTTATTAATTTTGAATTTCAGAAGATATCTTACTTTCATACAGTAGATATTCAATAGTAATATCTCCGGTTAAAGGTGCGCCACCACCGCATATGCAAGCCGGACATACATCCCACTTGAGTACCGCTTCACCGGAGTACCAATAAACTTTTCAATCTCGTCAAACCGGACAATTTCATCAAACTTCTCCTCCACTTCCCACCGGGTCATCCCAAGGATCACCCCATTCAGAAACACCGGTCTCCCATGAGCTCCGGATGAAACATATGTCACAACCTCAAGCAGACTAGCAATCCTTCTCTTAACTTTAACACTGCACGTTGTCGGAGTTGTTACCCGGGATAATATCTTGAGCAATGTGGACTTTCCTGCACCGTTCTGCCCGATAATTCCTACAACCTCTCCCCGATGTACATCAAACGAGACATCCTTCAGTGCCCAGAAACTTTCGTTTGTATCCGGTTCGGATGCCGAGTGATCTATCTTTGTATTGGGATCTTCTGTTCCCCTAAACCGTGCCCACCGGCTCTGGAGATCCATGGATAGTGTTCCATGGCCGATAACACCAAGACAGAATTCTTTGGATACGTTTTCAATCCGGATAACAACCTGAACTCCCATCTTTTAGGCACTGCACCCAAAGAGTTTGATTATCTCTCTCTGCTTTTTGGTCATTTCTGACATGATCAGATCACCCGACAAAAATTTGATCATCTTTAATTTCGATAACT
>Ga0074198_1000692_pt1 | contig 30392 bp, 38 predicted proteins | sample EPASupsiteSAE323_FD_64527 | JGI IMG/M metagenome (GOLD analysis project Ga0074198, IMG submission 64527) | Bioremediated contaminated groundwater from EPA Superfund site, New Mexico - Sample SAE3-23 | ecosystem: Environmental > Aquatic > Deep subsurface > Groundwater > Contaminated ...
TCGTTATTACCTGCAATGCGACGATGACAAGGAAGAGCCCGTATGTACTGTCAGGTGAGTACGGCAGGGCCCCGGTATGGATTGGGAAGAGGAGAAGGCCAAAGAAGCCCATGAATATTCCAAGGACGAGTAAGATAACCGCCTCGAGCGTTATGTTGTATTCCCGGATCGCTGCCGGGTTCTGTGCTGGTATTTCTGCCATCTGTGTCCGTTCTCCGGATTGCTGTAACGCTGCCAGGTAAAATAGCCCGGGCAAGTCAGGGGATTATATTTGAGTTATGATGCAGGGTGTTTTATGCCATTCGGTACATGGATCAGAGATCTGGATCCGCCCGGTTCTGGGGAAAAGCGAAGTCTTTAGAGTGATCATGAGAAACGGTTTAGTAAAGACCGGGCTTTTTCGGTAGAGAGGACAGGATAATGGTAGACAGCAAATCCTCCAGCGGACAGACCCGGAGATACCCTATTCCTTTCCCGTTCAGGTCACAGATCCGTTTTCTCCGGACCAAGCACTACACGAACTTCAAGTGGGGAAACCCTTTCGTGAAACAGGCCTCAATGGTCGGCTTTCGGGATTGTCTCATACCGATCCCCCATATGCTAGTCATCGCACCAGGGAATACCGGTCGCAAGCCAGGCAGTTCATCTGCCAGCGGTGTAGCGGACGTTGACCGAGGATTTGCGGGCAGTAGATACTCCGGAAGACCGGGGAACAGTCCATGGACAGTGGAGTGATCATATTTTCACCTCTGTTCACAGAACTGAGAGTTGCAGATCTCACATTCCTACGTAATCACCAGGATCCTTCCGGCGATCACATTACCATTACAGATATCACCGCTGGTTTAGCACCGGTCCTATTCAAATGGGGTAATCATTCCTGGAGTTTTTGATGAGGGTGAGGAGGAATCAGTTTCAAATCATCTTTTATCGGAAAAAAAATACTCATATTCGGCGATACAGATAGTTATCTCCCTATGCTCAGGTGTATTGCTTCAGGACGGCTGCCTCATATGATCGAATCATTCATCATATCTATGGAGAACGGAAAAGCGAATATGAATCATATCCCCCCTTCTCTTCTTATCGGACGGCTTGAAACCGCTCTTCAGGATGTCAGAGTGAAGAACTGGATCATAATTGACATGAAAGAAGACTGGAGGTAAGTTTTCCGGTTTAAACCTTGAGAGGACAACATTATAAGGGGATAAAAGGGTTTAGTGAAGGATTTTCCTGGAGTGGTATGATGATATCCAGTACTCCCTTTCTTTTTAGAGCATAATACAAGGGAAGGATAAAAAGAGGATTATACCTTGAGGATTTACTCTGGAACGGTTAAAGAATAAAGATAAATTCGTGTTTTCGTATTGTTCTCAGGATGAACTGTATCTAAACCGATTTCTTCAGTCCTAGATGGCTCCAATCCACCTCTGATAAAATACTGAGGTGGTTGCATCGTGAGGTTCAGAATAGTATAATCATCTGAGAATGATATTCCGGTTACTTCTCCGGAGGTAATCGAAGTTTTATTTGTAGTCTGATTAACTCCATAAAAGGTAACTATTGCATTCTTTGGATTGGTGGCCGATAAATCCTGGATTGGAGCGAAATTATTCAACCCATCTGAAATATATTGGAAATATGGGATGATATTCTGAATAGTGAGGATATACGTATTGTTTGTTTCGCTTATGATGGTACTTTCACCACCCTGGACAAATAACTGATATTTATCTTCAGTTTCAGCAAGGCAGACCGATGATAGGGAAATTAGAAGCAATAATCCAAGTAATCGAATAAATAACCTATAGCTCATATCATATTATCTGCAAGTATTCTATTTATTTCATATAGTAATCTAAAATTTATACCGGAATCGTGTATTGAAAACGACGGTTTAAATGTCGAGTTCTCATAAAATATTGAAAGAACTCAAAGATACACAACGATTGTCAACCATACGAAATTATCAACTGTTTTCATGACTCTTATGACTCATTTCTGTGATATTTCTACCCTTATCGCCAAATGGAGTGCCACTATTACTCTTTCAACCCCTCTCCATCAAAGTAGGATACCGGGTAACATGAAGCACAAAACCGGTCACTTCAGATTGGGACAAATTTGGACACTGTCGAATTATGGAATAATCAGGGTTCTTACCTTCCAGGAAGGTGCAAACAATATTGTTGATGGAATCCCCAGGGGGAAGATACCTATTGCATAAGACAAGAGCGATGAGCCCCCCCATCTCGCAATAAGCGGGTTACCCGAAGGATCTCACACGAAAATAATTAAACTTGATGAATATTCTGACATCACCCGGATCCTGCCAGGTGACATCAATAATGCCAGGAATGATCCGGAACTGACTGGACTACATCGTGACCTCCCAATGGTAACAGGCCTTACAGAACGTACCCGGTCGCTCCTTCCCCTTGGTTCGTTCCTGGTAATGAATCGGCTTTCTCTCGCAGAAGATGGACGGTTTTTGTCAGGTATTATATCTGTCTGAACTCCTTCGGGTTAATCGCCCGGATCGAAGCCCTCCTTGAATGAGCGGAGTCTCCCTTACTCAGGCGCGTGGTTACAGTAGCCGGCGGCAGAATCCCCTATCATTCGGAGCCTTCACCGTGCAGGGTAAGGGAATCGGTGGCCGGGTTGGAAGTCTCGGTCTTTTGTCTGCTTAAACACTGGGATCATGCACTGATGTACAGACACCTGCAGGTGCAGAATCACCCCCACTGCATACTTTCATTTTTTCCGCTGTACTATCCTTCTCTCTCTTATTCTGAGTTAGATCTGAGTTATCTTCCTCCTCCTGCTCAGATTTCTCGCGGGCAGAACCCGCAATCTGCTGCGAAGGGCCGTCATTTCCCGCATTACCGCCATCATCAGGATCATCCCCACCGGTCGGACCATAGAGGCAGACGACTCCCCCCTCGGCCTGGCATCATAGAGATACGGATTCCAGGTAAAGACCTATCCGTCGCTGGATCGAAAGTCCTTCATCACCGATGGTCACGGTCCGGTCATGAAACGAGATCGCCGGATACTTTTCCAGGAGACCGGAGTACTGATACCCCCGGCTCGTATATCCGTGAAGCATCTTGTAGATCACACTATGACTCCAGCCGGTTGCACTCTGCATCTGGGCGATAGTCACCTCCTCCAAGTGCACATTAGGAGTATATCCGGGATCTCGCAATCCCGTGGGCTGATGTATACGCTGCCGGTCTTGAGATCTACATCCCAGATACCATCATTAGTACCTCAAGAGCGAACCTTATCAGTTCCTGGCTCTCACACAGGATCTCTTTGTTGTTTTTGAGAAGTGTTCGTATGGTTCTGTTTCGGAGGGTTAAATTCTAAATGATATTTATAAGTTTAGCAAATTGCGATGCTGGATGTTCACTTTTATGGAGATAAAAATCTGCGCCACGATTAAGGGCATCAATCATATCTTCTTAACGTCCTTTTGCAGTGAAGAGATGAAAGGCGTGGTATCATTCTTCTCTCTCAGGAATTTGAGGAGATCAATACCCCTTATCCTATCGTTATCAGATATAATTGCATCAAAAGGAAGATGGTCTACTAGATGGAGAGCATCGTCAATGTATGATACGGTAGTTACCGCAAAATTACCGATTTGTTCGAGAGACTGTTTCGTATTTTTAAGGAAATACTGGTCATAATCAATTACTAAAATCTTTTTTTTTCAGCTATTTCCTATCCAAGGAGGTAGAAACATCCTGATTCAAAGCCTTCAAACCATCATTAGATGCTAAATATCACCCCACCCCCCGGATTGATCAGTTGGTGCAATATAGGTTAAATTCGGCCTATTCACAGAGTTCATTGAAATACGATAACTTGAGTATTCATGTTTTCTCCCTTAATATTTTTATTTATCCGAATCCCGATAAGTTTTATAATAAAATTGAGCTGTAATCCAAAGAATATACAAGTGTTAAATAACCCTGATTAAGCAAATATGAGAATACTTATTACTGATATCTGTAGACAATCTCGAATGACATTAATTTTTTTCAGATTATCAAAATAACGGATAATGATTTTCTTATTACAAATTTTGATTATATACCAAAGGGATAATACCCAGAAGATACCTGTTACATTATGTTTAGTATGATGGGTACTTGGGGGGGCGGGGTTTTTGGTTATCCGTTCTTTGGATTAGGGATGATGTTGTTCTGGTTCCTCATCTTCCTGATTATCGGGTATATTGTCTTTCTGGATGCAAATGCTCGCGGAATGCATGGTCTTTTGTGGTGGATTTTAATTATCATTCCAATGATTGGGATAATCGCACTGTTTCTTTATGTTATTCTTCGAGAATCAAGAGGAGAGAAGATCACACAAAAAGAACTCAAACCTTTGGACATCCTAAAAGAACGATACGCGAAAGGTGAGATCACATCAGAAGACTATCATAAGATGAAGGGTGATCTGGAAAAATAGCGTCATTGATCCCTATTATTACTTTTTTTTATCTATTGAGGGATTGACTTATTGCACTAAACAGGATATGATTCATACATGAGAGATCCGATACCGGGACAATCCAATTGAAACGTAAAATCTATCGAATATAAAAATCTATAAAAACTGTAGCAATTTAAGTTACATGAATCAGGGGTTATCCTGAATAATTCCCATCATTTAAGGGTGAACACTGCAATGATATGGGTAGTTTCCTTGTGTGGTAAAATTAAACTCAAATGTCTCTCCTTTGTTCAGGCTCGGTGATCTGATCTCCGCCACTGCTTCCTTATCTGTTATGATAGTATGAGTAACAGTATCTTTTTATTTGTCCATATTACGGATGAATTAAACGTAACATTCAGCATATGAGGTTCAAAGGCAAAATTGGTAATATTCACCGAGTAGTTTATCTGATTTCCTTTTCCTAAAGCCGTCTGATTGAGATCGATGTGGCAGAACCGAAGGTACCTGTCATGGTAATGACTACCAAGCTTATGGTTAATCCGAGTATTACAGATTTAGAGAATAAAGATTCTCATGATCTGGTTAAGGATATTAACAATTCTATGGAAGATAATTATTGACTCTATTTTTGAAACAAGAATTTAATTTTAATCCTGATACATGTTCATAGTTCAGATAGAGATTTTGTTGACGAGAGATCTATAACCGATCCTGAATAATTTGATGTGAATTTTACCTTCGAATATGCAAATAGCCATACCTTTTTGCTTCAAAAAGTGAAACTGAAACATGAGTATATACCGATTAAACTTGTATTGTCAAGAAGCAAAAATCTGTCAGTGTATTGGGATGATTTACCCATTACATGGACAGTATCCGAGAGGATTTTATAATGGAGAGAAAAAAATTACAATTTTTAGTTGGGAATCATTATATACTGACAGGGTAGACGGTCTTGCAAATGCTACTACCTACCTTGCTCATGAACTGGCAAAGAAGCATGAGGTTAATTTTTTTACCAGGGGGATCATGATTTCTCTTTTCTTGGAGTTGACTACCATGCCGTCCGACCGAACGGAGGGAACATTATTGAATATTGTCATAATATGAGTCATTGGATGGTGAACCGGTTTTGGTAATTTGACAAACCTTTTTTTGATATTCTTCATTTTAATGACTGACATGTGATAGAAGCGATGCATCTTCTACAAGATCGAAACACCATATTTACCTACCATAGGAGTTACGCAGACCAGCCTCCAAAAAAATTATAGCGCATATTTTGGCCTCTGAATATACTCTGAAATCCCTACTTTTGTGATTTGCCATTGAGCATTGTACGGAGTAACACCATTCAAAAAATTGTTAACTTCGAGTCTTAAATATGCTCTAAGTGAGCAGTTTATATGATTCCGTTGAATAATTGCTTTTCTGGCCTGACAATTTTCAACTCCACAGAGTTCTTTAATTGCCCTGTGATAATTCTCAATCGTCCAACAAATAGACTGTAAAACTAGTCTATCTTCATTATTTAACGGAATAAAATTTGTAATCCAATACCTACTAGCACCTTTACGGTTAAAGAGTGAAAAAGCCGGATAAATCCATATTTTTTCAAATGGACTTCCAATCCCTCTTCAGGAATTGTTAATTCTGATACTTGGACGTTACCAAGGGCGTCAGGATTCACATTCGATTCTATTTAACTCGTGTGAAATAATTCCACCCAAGGCGGTTTATAAACTTAAGATTCTCATTCCCGGAATACCAACTATCAAACATGATAAATGAAGGAGTAAACCCTCTCTTATTCGCAGTTTGTGTCATTTCCTGCAGATGATCATTTTTTGTCTTGTCATCAACATTTTTATCATAAATTCGATAGTCAATGGGGAATGAGACGATTCCGTCTGTCCAAATCAGTGTAATTAAACTAATTCCTTTAACGACCTTATGGTGCTTACCACTCCATTGGTAGTAAGTAGCCTCAATCATTTTAGAATGATTTTTATCGAGAACGGTATCATCAAGAACTAACCAACCGCTTTTTCTTTCTACATAAGGTTCTACCTCATCCCACAACGCCTCAGGTGTTAGAGACTGTCTCGTTAGAAATCGGTTAAAAGTGTCATGAGATATCGAAAAATCAGGAGTTGAATAACAATCAGCGACTTTTACACAAGAAACATCACATCGAGCCGCAATGAGGTAATTGATGTAGTCAACATCCGATGGCTGTTTTGTTACAGGCACGTATTATATTGGTGCCGTCAATATATATGGATCTTTCTATGATGAAAGTTAACTGCGTAACTCCTATACCATTCAACTGAATACGGGCGAAACGGAAACCAACATGGAAACTGGTGGGAATATAAGGAAATATAAGGAAAAGAATAGTATTCCGGCCTTATTGCTAAACAAATCACTACTGTCAGTAATGTCCTTCGAAAAGAAATAATGGCATTATACAATGTCCCACACTGGAAAGTCAGAGTATTACCCAACGGTGTTATACCTGAACAGTTTGATGTGCCTCTTGACCAGGGAGAGACAAAAAAGATCTTGGCATCCATCCATATACTCCGATAATCTTCTATGTTGGCAGAATGACATATCAAAAAGCCCGGACCTGCTTATTGATGCTCTTTCGAGTGTGCAAGATGCTTATTGGGGGATACAGGTGATAATGGCTGGCGATGTGGATATGAGACAGTAGCTTGAGAGTACTGCACACAATCGGGGGTTACATGTGAGGTTTCCTGGTTATATCACTGATACCGAATATGTCAGATACTTACATGCAGCAGATCTTGTGATAATTCCGAGTCGCAACGAACCATTTAGTATCGTACTTCCTGAAGCCTGGAGTGCAGGAAAGGCGGTTGTTGCCTGTGATGTAGGCGGACTTTCAGAAAATATTGGATCATATCGGGATGGCATTAAGGTTCCGATCTCTTCAAAAGAACTGAGCATAGGTATTAGCGAATCCCTCAAAGAACCCGAACGTTTGAACCGGTTTGGTTGAATGGGTCGGACAAAAGTGTACCGGGAGTTTCAATGGGAAGGGATTTCCCAGCGAATAGATGCGATGTATCAGGGGATAGCATCATAAAATCCTATTCATTCAAAATGTTAGATTAAACTATGTCAATTCTACAATGAATTAACCAGCGATGTTCATATCCATGTACCGTCTGGAGCAACTCCAAAGGATGGTCCATCAGCAGGTATAACCCTCTTTACTGCCCTGGTTTCTTTATTCACCGGAAAGACCGCAGGCCCGACTGTTGCGATGACCGGAGAGATAAGCTTAAGCGGAACTGTTTTACCAGTGGGTGGGATTAAAGAGAAGATCCTGTCCGTACACCGGGCAGGGATAACCAAATTTATTCTGCCAAAAGAGGATGCATTAGACCTTGATTAGAACCCTGAAGATGTCAAAAAACTGCTCACCTTTGTATTGGTTGATACCATCGAGGAAGGCTTACAAGGAGCACTTGCATTAGATTTTCCCTGCCCGTTACTACAGAGTATGGGGAATCAAAGGATACCAGCACCGAATTTTTAATTGGTTTCCCAATATCCGGAAGAGGGATACGAGTCCCTTCAACCCTCTCCATCAATGATTTGCTTCATGGTTTTCTTGGCAGGGAAAGATACACATGAATAATCAGAACAATAACAAATGGTCCCCAGAGGAAGAAGTGTATACGATATGAAAGCATTTTCCCAAGAATACCTCCAGTGAACGGACCAATAATCCCAGGCTCCGTAATCCCAAGACCGGTTAGTACCATAAGTACACTGAGAATCATGAGTATATTCTGGACAATCCTTTTGATTACGTGGCTCTTCATACTTCATCCAAAGAATGAACGATTGAGATCCCCACCTTGTGCATAGCCCCGGCTCTCCCAGTATCCCCGGTATGATGGCTCATCGGTTACTTCAATGCCTGTTATCCATTTTATCCACTTATATCCCCATTTATCCTCAGCTACGAGATGGAATGGAAATCCACGTTCTTTGGGGAGCGTTACATTGTTCATCTGATATGCCATCAGTATTGGATTATCTACCAGGTATGACAGAGGAAATGAGGTTGTATATCCATCATCTGCATGAAAAATAACGGTATTTGCTCCTGGTTTCAATTTTGCATAATTAAGGATATCTCGGACAAGTATTCCATCCCAGAGAATTGTCACATCCCATCCTTCAACACAATGGATGGTGACTACCTTCCGATATGAGGGAAACGAGGTAAGAATCTGATTATATGTAAAATTCTGTGGATGCTCGATAAGCCCGGTAACCAAAAGATGGTAGGTGAGGGGATCTATTGTCCTTGGCCCTTTTATAGAATTTTCACGGAAGTCATCCAAATTTCCAAGAGGGATACCTTCATATTCATGAACTTCTACAGGAGAAAGAGTAGTTATTCCATTATCAGGAAGAGAAGGACCATTATTGAGAGTCATAATCCATACCCCCGTTACGAATAAAATTAGTAAAATCGTAATAATCAGACCGTTCTTCATCAGATATCATCCACCCATAGACTGTCATAATTTAGAATTCAGGGCCGGATAGTCGGTATACCCTTTTTTTCACCCACATACCATGTCGAAACATCAGGGGAATTCAACGGAGCATTTCTTAAGAAGCGTTCAGGGAGATCCGGGTTTGCAAGGAATGCTGTGCCGAAGGCAATCAAATCTCCTCTACATTCATTAATAGCGGTATTTCCGGTTTTGGCATCATACCCGCCATTGAGTATGAGTGTTCCACCGAACTTGGTCCGGATGGTAGAAGCCAGTTGTGTAATTTTCGGAGTTATCCCGAACCTGCCTCCGACCGGTTCGATAAGGTGGATATACCCGACTCCTAACCGGTCCAGTTTCTGTACAAGATACGAATAGGTCTCCTGCGGGTTCGAATCAGTCATATTATGCATGAAAAAATTTGGCGAAATCCGATACCCGACACGTTTGGGATCCCATTCAGATGAGACTGCCTTAGCTATTTCAAGGGGGAGACGTGCCCTGTTCTCCAGACTTCCGCCATATGCATCGGTACGGGTATTCGATCCATCCCGGAGGAATTGGTCAAGGAGGTATCCGTTCGCACCATGAATCTCAACCCCATCAAACCCGGCCTCTTTTGCGTTGCGAGCTCCGGTCCGGAATTGTTCAACAATCCCTGGAATTTCCTCTGATTCAAGAGCCCTTGGAACAGGAATTATCTTCTTTCCGAGGGGAGTGTGAATTTCTTCATCAACCGGCAGGGCAGATGGTGCGACCGGAAGAGCACCATTAAGAAAGTCAGGATGCGACATCCGGCCTACATGCCAGAGTTGGAGAAAAATTGTGCCGCCAGCCCGATGAACACCTTCGGTAATTTGTTTCCATCCTTCTACCTGCTCCTCTGAATGTATACCAGGAGTCCGGGAATACCCGATACCCATGGGATCAACCTGGGAACCTTCCGTAATAATCAGACCGGCTGATGCTCTCTGTTCATAATAGAGTTTAGATAACGGATTTGGAACATTTCCGGCAATTGCACGACAACGTGTCATCGGTGCCATCACCATCCGGTTCTTGAGCTTGAGATCATTGAAAGAATACTGAGAGAAAAGATTCATGAAGGCAGATGAGTAGTATCATCTGATAAATTTTTGTGTGGTATTCAATTTTTGTGATGAATGTACCTAATCCTCATCGTGCCTCAATGTTCTCACAAGATTTTTACACATTTTTTTGAGAGCCCATGGTAACCTGCATTCATACCTGGGCAGGGAAATCAGATTTGGGAATGTTTCAATTTTTGTGTCATAATCTGATTATGATACAAATACTGATACGTATGCAAACGAGAAAAGTCGAGTATGACAACGGTTGAGGAAAATATGCGTCTTATGCAGACACTTGATGATGCATGGAACTCCCAGGACTGGGCAACCTTTGAAAAACGCCATGCAGCACACGTCGATGTATTCTGGCCTGGGCAGGCTGACCCGACCCATGGCCGATTGTCCCACAAAGAGGAGGCGATAAATTTTTTCAAGGCGTTTCCTGATAACAAGGTCGGAAACCGGCCCTACAAGATTTTTTTTGGTCAGGGGGATTACACATGTTCAGTGGCAGAATTTACCGGGACCTTTTCCGGAACGATGGCCAGTCCTAATGGAACGGTGATCCCACCTACCGGGAAGAAATTTAAAGTCGAATTCTGCACCGTGGCTTTCTGGAAGGACGGGGAGATCATTGAAGAAAAACTCTTTTATGACAAGATGTCCCTGATGCAACAGGTAGGGCTGATGTGAGAAACCATGCTTGCATAGATCTTTTAGTGTAACTATGTTTATATACAATAAAATGTGTAGAAAAAAAGTTGAATTTTATACCTAATGGGGAAATGAGAAATGGCAAATTCAAATGATGGAAAACTGGAACTGCTCACCGATAAGAACAGCACACTTATACTGGTGGACTATCAACGTGCAATGTTTTCCGGGGTAGGATCAGGTGATAAGACGATCATCAGGAATGCTGCATATTGTGCAGCGAAAGCAGCAAGTATTCTTAATATTCCTGTTGTTTTGTCAGCGATAAATCCGCAAAATCTCGGGGAATTTATTACTGATATCGCGGCGTTGTTTCCTGGGCAGGAGGTATATGCCAGGACAGTACCCAGCTTTGATGCATTCGAAGATGAAAATACCCTGAATGCATTCAAAAAGACAGGGCGGAAAAAATTGGTCATTTCAGGGTTGTGGACGAGTATGTGCTTTGCCTATACTGCTCTACACGGGATCAGAGATGGCTACGAAGTCTATGGGCTCATGGATGCTGCAGGAGATTCCACCCTACAAGCTCACAAGTATGGTATTAAGCGGATGCTCCAGGCAGGGGTTATCCCAATCACGACCGAGTCACTGGTATCAGAATGGATGCATGACTGGAACAATCCGAAATCCGGAGAACTGGTCAAGGAAGTTTATTCCCGGTACGGTGCGATGATAGGGCTCTAATATAGAAATATTATAGCAACGATGGCCAACCTGTGTTCTATGTCAGCGTACAGATCAGGAACTGGTGGTCGTATGCAATGGTATTTCGTGAACACATGGTATCCTGAGAGAACCTGCTTGACACGTCTGGTATATACGAATAACAAGATGACACACCCTGGCTTACTAGATTGTAAACATTACCAACTCTTTTTTCCATGAACATCTTATTTATCCGTTCAGACCAAATCTCCGGGAACAGCGTTGAAGGTTGTATAATTGTATATGATGCTTCATACCGAAGAGATCAGAAAGAGATATCCTGTCACTGAATGACGCACAACAACTGTTCGGGTTCTTTTTTACGATCTATTTTTTTATGATTATTGATCGTTCCCTGTAATGTACCAGGCATGGGATACCTATTCGGCCAGGATGGGAAAATCCCATAATCTGAATCGCCTTGTATTGGGTTGGCTTATTCTCATTATCCTGCCGGTGACGCATTTTGCTATTCTCTTCACGCTTCTCGGTTTATTTAATGTCACCTTCAATCCGACGGTTTCAGGAGTTATCAGGATTATCCTGATCAGTATCAGTTCGTTCTATACTTTTGGGTACTTCAGACTCTACGAGGCAGTAGTCCACGGATTTCCTATAAAATTTTTCTCTCATGAAGACCAAAAAGAAGAAAAAACAAAGATAAGCCCTCATTTCGTAGCACATTTTATTCCGGGAATTCTGTATGTGGTACTATCAACACTTCTCCTGGTAGTTGCGCTTTATCTTTGATATGCATCACGATTAAGAACAAAAAAATTTAAAGCAAAATCAAAGAAACTGGTAGATCCCAGGTGAATGGAAGAGGTCAACTGATTTTTTGCTCTCAGAAATCAGGTATGGAATACAGGTTGGACACCCGGAAGATATCTTATCGCACTGCTTTTTTAAACGTGTCAAAACCGACCCGTTCCATTGTTGCACCCAGACGTTCGGGGGCTATTGCGTTCTCCCTGTAGAAGTCTATGATCTTTCTGGCAAGATCTATTGCCTGATCCGAAGTCAGATCGTTCGTAAGTTCCCGGCCAGGCTTAGGCGTCCCTCCGCCCTTGCCGCCCACAACCACATTAAATCCAGTATCGGTACCAAAGAATCCAATATCTTTCATCTATGAATCACTGCAGCAGTTAAAGCAGCCTGAAACACCCATCTTGAACTTTGCAGGTGCCGGTTTACCATAAAACTCCTTGTCAAGGGCAAATCCTAGACCCGGGCTATCCTGTTTAGCCTTTTTGTAGGCTCGTGTACCGGGACACATCTGAGTAGTCCGGATTGTCAGGCCGATAGCCTTGGAACTGTCAGTGAATTCTGCCCAGACATTGTCCAGATCTGCCTCACGGATACCAATGATAGCAATGCGCTGGGCACCTGTAAGTTTTACAAACTTTGCACCATATTTCTCGGCCACATACGCTATCTTCCGGAGTAATGCAGGATCAGCAAACCCACCGGGAATGTGAGGCGAGATCGAAAATGTCTCTAGATCTCTTTGAATGATTGCTCCTTTTTCAGGAAGGTTCGTTAGTGTCATTTTTCACTCTTTTGTTTACTTCTCTATTCAATGATAAAAATTGAAGAGTATCCTTTTGGATAGTAAGGTATTTGTTCAGCTAGCCTTGAGTTCAGAAACTTGAAATTTCTCGATACATTACCGTGGGAGTAGAATAATGGAAAATTCTCAAAAGGATTCTCAAAATTGTGAGAGGGTGCCTTGATTGCACCCACATTCTAATTTTTTCCATCCGGTTTTATGATAAACCGGGAATTTTTTAATCATCAGAGGTTTTTATTGTTAAGGATTAACATGGATTATTCCGACCATTGACGGGTGGATACCGCAGTGATATGGATAATCTCCAGCCTGGGTGAAATTAAACGTAAACATTTCTCCTTTATTCATGAGCGGAGACTTGAATTCTGACGCGGCTCCGGTATCTGTTACAACATCATGACGGGCAGTGTCATCATTTGTCCATGTAACTGATGAATTAGGGGTAACATTCAGCTCCCTGGGTTCAAATGCAAAATTGGATATGAGAACAGAATAATTTGTCAGGTTCTCATCAACCTGAACAGTCTGATTTGCATCCGGTGCTGCTGACACTGATATGCCGAACATTATTGTAACTACCAAACATGTAGTTAAACTATACATCGCTACTTTTGAGACCATATAATCCCATCATCTCTTCGGTGGATAAATGATTCCACAGATTATAATTTTTGACTCAACGATAAAAATGAAGATAAATGATAGTTCTCAGAGATACTTTATGAGATTGGAAGACTGAGTGAGAGGAGAACCGGGTTTGCCGTTGCTCCTGCCGGCCAGATGATACTCTTCTTTCCGATAGCTGGCCATCCATTAATTCCGGATGGGGCTTTATACTGAAATACTAAATCTCCGGTTTTTATCGTATAGGCATAGATCGTTCCATCATTGGTTGCCGTGAAAACGATATCTGAAGCAACGGTAGCTCCTCCGAGGGTCATTGAAGGATACTCTTTTTTCCAGACTACTAATCCGGTTGATGCATTGAGAGCCACCAGTTCACCGGTCCCAGATGAAAGATCAAATGAACCCGTATCCATCCCGGTTGAAGAATAATTCGAGGCAAAATTAACAACAGGCACAAAGAGCATCCCATCTGCATATGCCATCGGTGTTTCCACTCCTCCAAGGAATCCTGGTAATACCTGTATGGTTTCTCCTTCCGGTATCGTAATCAGATCTGCATTCCCGTTATGAATTCCAACAGAAGCATTCCAGATTATGGATCTGTCTTTTCTATCAAATGAGTAGACTTTCCCGAGTTTTCCTGCACCAAACACAACATCACGTCTCTTTGAATTATCTGAAATATCCGGAATTGTTGCAAGGATCGGAGAGATCTGAAAATCAAGATCAAAAAGATCATGCGGTTTTACCTGGTTATACCAAACAATCTCTCCGGTCTTTCCACTAACCGCCATAATACTATTAGTGTACAGATTTGGTCCCGGTCTGCTCAATCCGGCAGGATAATCTGTTGTACCCGGAAATGGTGCAGGATTCCCTGTACCCCAGTAGGTGATACCGGTTCTGGTATCAATGGCCGGTGAATACCAGGCTCCTCCTCCGCTGTTTACCGATATATTTCCCCACAGATCAGGGGTGTCGATAGTACTGGTATTCCAGATGATTGCTCCGGTCTCCTCATCAAGGGCATACAATTCGCCAAACTGACCTCCGGCATAAAAATCATTGGCAGAAGTTCCCGGAACCGTGGCAAGAAATACTTTGTGGTCGTACACAACCGGTTGAATGTTAATTCCTGTTGAATTTGAAGGAGAAATACGAGTTGACCAGATTTCAGATCCATTACCCTTGTTAAGGGCAGAAACAGAATATCCGTCCGGTGAAATGAAGACCTTTCCATATCCTATTGCTGGTCCATTTGGGCCAAGTATCGTCGTACTATTGTAGTTCTTTGTCCATCGGGGTGTCCCGTACTTTAGGGATAAAGCAACAATATTTCCCGAAAGATCCTGAAGATAGACTGTCTCATTGGTTATGATAGGGGTTGTTGCCGCAGAACCAAATGCTGAATGACCAGATATTGGGTATATCCAGGAGAGATTGAGTTTTCCGACTGACTTTGATGAGATGTCTGTCTCCTGTTGGTTTCGGGTATTTGAGTAGTCTTTATTGGCAAGAGACCAGGACTGATATGCATCCTGTATATCTGGTGGTGCCAGACTCAGATCCTCAGAAGATACCTGATCAAGGACAGCAATTTCAGCAAAATTCCCATATCCAGCTCCAATAATAGAACACAGGAATATGATCATAATAAGATGGGTAACCAAGGAATAAGACATAAAGCCTATTCAATTTCATTAGGTTATGAAGATATGCCTGAAAATCAAATTTTAAAATAAAGGACATACCTATATATTATCATGAGAAACAGACATGAACTATCTGTAGTTCTCACCTGAAACTATGAAAATCGCGACATTAACAAAAGAGGTAAGTTAACTGATCGTATGCTATTTTCATAGGAAATGGAGGGTAATTCTAATTTAGCAAAACATGGCTTTTATTTATTACCAGATTTTGAAGAGAATAGAAATTATAATTACATATCAATGAAATAGTGACATTATCTCCTGAACATATTGATTGTATGTCAGGTTCTGGATAATTGGTAGAGTACAAAGTCAAGGATTATATAGATTCAATTTCTCTGGCATCGCAGACAACACTCAGAGATGTTATCGGTAAAACGGTTCTGTCGGATATGCTTACCGGGAGAGAGGCAATTGAAGCTGAACTTCAGAGGTTGATAGGGAATAGAGTCAGTGAATGGGGAATCAAGATCCTTTCAGTTGAGATACGTGATGTTGTTATTCCTGGAGCTCTACAGGATGCAATGTCCATGCAGGCGCAGGCAGAGCATTAATGGCAGGTCAGGGTTATTCTAGGCGATTCCGAGCGGCAGAACGCTGAAAAGTTTGAACAGGCTGCGAAAATTGATGAGAAGAACCCCACCACACTTCATCCTATGGCAATGAAAATGCTATATGAAGGATTGAAAGGATGTCATTCAACAATTGTCATAGTTCCGTCAACCGCTCTTGAAACAATGACATTCGGAGACATGACGGGCACCATAGCACTTGCTAAAACGATAAATAACGAGCAAAAAGAACAATCTGATTCCGAGCAGCCATCTCAGTGATTAAAGTGGTCTGGGGGTCACCGATTTCTCACCTCATTAATATTTTACCGGATCATGGATTAAATAATATAATCTGGTCAGCATTAGCAACTGAAAAAGCGTTTCTCTACTAATTTAGTTTTTCCACATTATAAAGAAAATCTTAGTGAAAATATTCAAATTGTTTTCAATAATTGAGTCAATATTTATCTTTTACAGAATTGTTTATACACTAAGCTGATGATGAAATAAACATGATTAAAAAATCAGATTTATATGGATTAACTGCTTGTCTGGTAATTATTGCGATCATCTGCACTTTCGCTTCAGCCGCTACAGATGTAAATCAGAGAATTCAGATCGATACTAATCAGACCGACAACTCTATAATTATCACTAATTTTGCATTCGAACCTCATGAACTGAATGTCACAGTGAATTCGTCAGTTTCTTGGACAAATGAAGATACTGTTCCTCATACCATCGTTACTGATAAGGATGCAGCAGTAGAAATTAAGTCGGCAAACCTGAATAAAGGCGATACCTTTGAGTATAATTTCACCAAGATCGGTATATATCCATACCATTGCAGTATTCATCCATCCATGACAGGAGTAATTCAGGTTACCCCCTGATTTTTCTCCCTCTCAATACCTTCATATCATCCGAATAAACTTGCTCTAAATCTGACATCCAACACGCAGAGAGTGACATCGAAGATTTGGTATCCGGATCAGGTAACATTCAACTATTCCCAGAGTTGAGATGTTTTCATTGTCCGAAGCTTCGGGAATGCGGCAGACATCTTCGAGACATTATTAATTAAAAAAGAAGAGGATATTTAAGAGCCGCACGAGCATTTATGTAAATCTGTTTGGATCGGTGATGATATCCACGATCACCGGAGAGTTCTGTTCCATTGCCCATCTGACAGCTGGTTCAAGTTCACCTGGTTTTTCCACACGGATACCCTCACCACCACAGGATTTTGCATACATAGCAAAATCGGGATTATGCAGGGTAGTTGCAAAAATCGGATATTTTTCTACCATTTGTTCTACCCGTATCATTCCTAACTCATTATTATTTAAAATCACAACAACCATGGGAAGATTATTCGCAACTGCTGTAACAAAATCTCCCATTGCCATAACAAATCCTCCGTCCCCAGTGATACAGAATACTGGTTTTTCAGGATATGCTATTTTTCCAGCGATGGCTCCTGGAAATCCAAATCCCATCGTAGCCAGATATCCTGACATAATAAACCTTTGGCCATTCATCTTGAAATTCCGGCCAAACCACCAGCCGTTCTCTCCAACATCAACAGAGATTACTGCATCGGATGGTATCACATTCGAGAGAACTTCCATAATATATGGAGGACGGAGAGGTAATGAAGTGTCATTTGCTTCAGCTCGTCGTATTTCATTCCAAGGATTTTTGACCAGACTTGTACGTTCTTTAGCAGAAGAATGAGAGGATGGAGATATTTTTGAAAGGATCTCTATGATAACTTGTCCGACATCCCCATAAACCGGGATGGAATCTTTACCTTTTCCAAGACGAAGTGGTTCGCGATCAATCTGGAGGATCCGGATATTTTCTGGAATTCGGGTCTGCTTTGAAAATCCAACCACAAGAGTAATGAGTAGATCAGTCTTCTCAACTAACTCTCGAGCCCCTGGGGATCCGACAGTTCCCAGAATCCCTACATACAAGGGATGATCATCAGGCAATATCCCTTTTGCACGAAATGTTGAGAGGATTGGTGAATCGATCTTCTCCGCAAATGACACAAGCAAGTCCGAATAAGGATACGCTCCAAAGCCGGCAAGGATTACCGGGGATTCTGATGAAAAAATGGCTTCAACAGCCTGATTTATCGTATCCTCATCCGGACGAACTATTAAAGACGGGATCACTCCCTGGATCCCGGAATACTCAACTTCAACCCTCTGTTTCTGAATATCATTCGGGATAGAAATCTGGGCAACCCCGCATCTGACAACAGCGTGCTGTACTGCCATCGTCAGGATTTTCACTCCCATTTTTTTGTCATAGATCGTATTATTAAAAACAGTGACAGGCCGGAAGAATGCATCCTGATCAATCTCCTGAAAACCGCCAGGTCCTGCATACTGCATTTCTACCAGCCCGTTTATTGAGAGAACCGATGCCCTATCCTCTTTCGCGTCATATAGGCCGGTGGCCAGATTGGTAGCTCCTGGTCCGGCTATGGTGACACATGCAGCAATTTTTCCGGTTAATTTGTTGTAAGCTGAGGCAGCCAGTGCAGCGTTTTCCTCATGGCGAAATAGTAAAAACCGGGTTTGTTCATTTTTTCGAAGGGCATCTATGATCCCAAGACTACTGGTACCAGGGACTCCAAAATATTCAGTTATTCCAAAATGAACAAGGTTTTTAATCAGAACTTCAGACAAAGTAGGAATATTGGATGCACCTGGTTCAGGGACAATTATCTGTTCAAATGAACCTTTTTCAGCATTACATACCGGACATCGCCATGTGTCCGGAAGTGATGAGAAAACTGTGCCAGGCGGAGTATTGGTAAACGTATCTCCGGTTTCCTCATTATAGAGGTATCCACATATTTTACATCTCCATATTGCCATAGTCACATACTTACAGATAATGCTGCTTCAATGTTTTGATTCAGGAAATTTTTATCTCATTCACGGAGATATCTGACGGCCCTCAAACTGAAACCCCTATACATCTCAAATACCACTCATATCAGATGTATCCAAGCCTTACACGCGTATGCTTTTTTCCATATTCCCCTAATTCCAGTTAGAATATCAAGGAGATCGTATAAATCCTGCACGACTTTAATTTCGATAATAGAGTACATTCATCCAGACATGTGAGACCAAATCATTAGGTAAATTATTTAAAAGTGAAGGCTAAATGGGCTCATATTCTTATTCCAGATCGTATTTTAATACTTTATCCATATCACTTAGGAAAAGACCCTAAGGGTAAATCACATAATTTTATGTCATCTGATGTATTAGCCTATAATCTGGCGGTTGAATGGGTTTATTTCCTCAAAAATTACCCCTAGAGCCAGAGTTCATATAAGCACGCTATTGTATTATCTGAGGGAAAGTGATAGTTAGTGTTGTCTGGATATCTGTTGCCAATAGTGGCGTGATATGGAGTTGTAAATCTCTTGTTTTATGAGAAACAAAGTTCATTTTGCAAATTTTTTTTTAATTTCCTCATTCTATTGATTTTTGTAAATTGTAATCGTGGCTGGATCATAAAAAGTAGCCAAAAAAGGGCATTTTAAGATCATAAAATCGTATCCGTCTTATACAGGAGGAGATACCAGGGAGAAGTATAAAAGCGATTAAATCGTGGAGAATTTTCTGTTTTTACTCTAGTATCGTAATCCTGAACATTCTAATAGGCACAACAATTTCAAATAATGCTCCAACATCTGATTCTTCATATCCCTAATATAAAATCCTGCGATCGAGGGAGTCTCATTCGCCAGAAGAGTCCAATCAATATATTTTCCTTGTATCCGTTGTAAAGACTATAAATCTCACATGAAAGAGCCATTTTACCGAATTTGAATAAATTTTCAATTTTTAAGCGTATTGAGGACCATTCAGTAGGGTCATTAAGAAATTCAAACAATTTTCTGAGTAAATGTTAAATTTTTGAAATATTCTCTCTTCAATTGCGACCGCAATACGTTCACTTTACGTTCGCGGTCGTAAATCAAAATTCAGATACGTTCGCAGTCGTAAATAGACGTAATTCCAGTCGTATCATAATTCCATCCATACATAGGAGGTTCCTTTCCCGACCCATTCACGTGTGACCTCTTAATACTTTTCAGTCATAGAGATCAAAAGCCGACTTACTTGCCCCCTTTTGACAGACCACAGAGCTCTATGACATCAGACCTGGTAATTCTGGGATGAGCCTTCAACCATGTTATGATCATCTGCTCCTGCTGAATCCAATAAAACCTTTTGCCCGGACACATTGTGATGCATCATTCAGGCGTTTGTGCACCTTTTGTTTGAGAGCGGGACAAATCCTTCAATCCTTCCCCGGAGCGGGAGGCCCCGCTCTCCTTTTCCGGTCATACAACCGATAATACTAAGATCTAATAAATTATTTTTATTATTACTAAGAGAGAGCGGGAAGATTAGAGTATATAGCACGTATCCACCCACATGATCACATATCTCTGTATACCCGGATCTCCCGCCATCCCGCCCGGAGATCAAACAACTCACGTTTCAGGGAGAAATCTCTGAACGAACTAATAATTAAAAGCGGTTCTTCCCGCTCAAACCATCCCTCTCCCGCTCTCAACGAGCTGAAAGATTCACTTGCCATAGGCCCCATATGATTATTCTGACCAACCATGATCCAGCCTGAGCTGATCGCTCCATGTGGTATGAACTGTGCATTATGCCTGGCCTATCAGCGTCCGAAAAATAAATGCCTGGGATGCAGGGATGACACCCCTAAAGAAGCCAAAACCCGCCAGACATGCATCATCAAAACCTGTAAAACCATCCAGAATAGCCCATCTCATTTCTGCTACGACTGCCCGGAAATGTCATGCAAGAGACTCAGACAACTGGACACCCGGTACCGGACTAAATACGCAATGTTCATGATAGACAACCTGAATGAGATCAAAGAAAAGGGCATAGACTCATTTTTAGCAAGTCAGACTGCAAAGTACACCTGCCCGAAATGTGACAGCCTCATCTGCGTACACCGGTCCCGGTGTCTGACCTGTAAAAAGGAATGAGATCGTATCTCACTAACCGTACCGGACCCTTGCGATTCCATTCTTTCTGCCATCAAGGATCTCCTTATAATCCTCTCTCTATCAAAGGAGTCCTGATCTCTTCGAACATGATCCTGTACCCAGGGTTCTTAGGCTTTAGTAACTGCCAGATATGAGGCACTACATAAAGACTCAAATAGATTATCTGGTGAAATGGTTGCAACCTATTAATTTTGTAGAGACAGATTTTGGAAAGGAATTCTTTTATCCCCATATACAGATCATCTACTAATTGGTCCTCAATAATCTCATGAGAACTGAAGGGACGTTTGTGAAAGAAATCAGAACTGAAATAGTGATAAAGGCCAGCCCGGCCAAAGTATGGAAGATCTTAACTGACTTTGAAAGATTTTCTACATGGAATCCATTCATTATATCGATTCAGGGAACCCTTGCTGCCGGGAATATCATACAGGTAGAACTGGCCCCACCTGATGCAAAACGGATGAAACTGAAACCCAGAGTCCTCAGGGTTATTTCAAATCAGGAATTTCGTTGGTTGGGACGAATACTAATTCCCGGAATATTTGATGGAGAACACATTTTTGAGTTACGAGACAATAAAAAAGAAACAACAACCGTTATTCAAAGAGAGATATTTACCGGAATCCTTGTTCCATTTCCTATGAAAATTCAATAGGATCAGTTAACTTATCTTCTCAGTAAGCATTGATATTTTCATGGTTTCAGGTGAGAACTGCAGGATAGTTCATGACTGTTTCTCAAAAAATTGTTAGATGATAATACCAGACGGGGGTTCGAATCAATGAATATTGAATTGAAAAAGGTTTGTGAAGAAAATAGTGAGGGAATTCCAGGAAACTAGAAATTTCCAACCATTATACCTATTTTTCAGGTTTATGTTTAAATTGCCTTTTTCAAAATCTCATATTTCGAAGATGTTCTCAAACTATGTAGTACAGTTCCAAAGGACAGGACCAGATAGCAAACACCGGTCCAGATAATTATTCTCATCCCGGAGCCTACGGTACAACAGATTTATGATCATCTCCCCGGCATTCACCTCATCATATACCCCCATCTGGTATCTAACCCTCACCCTATGGATACTCAGCGAACTCTACCTCATATACCGGGACCGGAACACCACAAAGCAGCAGGACCGGGGATCCCGGAGATATATCGGGATTGCTGTCGTTGCCGGAATGGCACTCTCCTTTCTCGTAGGATACAATCCAATCTTCTGGATCCAGATCGATCCTGACACGATCATGGCTATCAGCATCGCCATCATGTGGCTCGGAATCATCATCCGGTTCCTGGCAATCCTGACACTGGGCCGTCATTTCAGAACCATCATTCACATCAGGGATGACCATACCATTGTAAAGACTGGAATATACCACTACATCAGACACCCGGCCTATCTCGGATCCATCACCAGTGCATTCGGCGTCACCGTGATATTTCAGAATATTCTCATTCCCGTCATTGTTGTGGGAGTACTCATACCCGCAGTTCTTCTCAGGATATCATATGAGGAAGCAGCCCTCTGTGATCATCTGGGACCGGCTTATGAAGAATACATGAAAGAGACCTGGAGACTGATACCATTTATCTACTGATAGATCGTATTGCAAATCAGCATGTTTTGAAATAATCGATGAGAAACAGGATTGATTCTAAACGTGCAAACTAAAAACGTTTCATAGGAATAAACAACCGTTCTGGATTGCTCCATAGCATTTGCATTATACCATAGCCAGAGAACTTCGGATAATTCATCCTGATTAATGGCATCATAACCTCCCAAATCCCGGGAACCTAAACACTTCCGGATCTTTTATCAGCCTTTGATACTCCTCTACCTGCATTTCCCGGATTCACGGTTCTTGAGCCTGAAGAAATTCGACCAACCCTGATCTGTGAGTAGCAGAAAACCCCTCCTGGAACTTGTGCCGGAGAGCGGGAAGATCAGATTATATAGCACGTATCCACCCACATGATCTCATATCTCTGTATACCCGGATCTCCCGCTCTCCCGCCCGGAGATCAAACAACCACAGACTCATTGAGAGATCACATAACAAACCAATAATTAAAAGCGGAATTTCCCTGCTCGAACCATTTCTCTCCCGCTCTCAACGAGCTGAAAGATTCACTACCCAGAGATACCATACGATTACCATAACCAATATGATCCAGCCTGATCTGATCGCTCCATGTGGCATGAACTATGCATTATGCCTGGCCTATCAACGCCCGAAAAATAAATGCCTCGGATGCAGAGATGAAACCCCGAAAAATGCGAAGTCCTGCGAACAATGTATCATCAAAAACTGCGAAACCATCCAGAATAGCTCATCTCATTTCTGCTATGACTGCCCGGAAATGCCATGCAAGCGACTCAGACAACTGGACACCCGGTACCGGACAAAATACGCAATGTCCATGATAGACAACCTGAATGAGATCAAAGAAAAGGGAATCAACTCATTTGTGGCGAGTCAGACTGCGAAGTATACGTGCCCGACATATGGCGGCCTTATCTGTGTACACCGTGGGCGTTGCCTGACCTGTAAAAAGGAATGAGATCGTATCTCATTATTGCCTCTCTTCATGTAATTTCCGATTTCATTCTCTACGGATGTTATCCAGAAATATAAGTGACGAGAAACAGGAGAATTTTAGATCGGGCTTCATTATTCCACCCGGCATTCTTCGATCATCTGACTGTTGAGTGATTTGTCCGTCAGGGCTGGACAGATAAAAGAGACGAACTATTGATTCCTGGGTCTTGCCTTATTCTTCTTCCAAAGCAGTACCAAAATCATGAATAGTACGTTTCAAAATTTCCGCACCTTTTCAGATTCGGTAAATCCCTGGTCCAGGCGGTCTACCAGAGAATTGATCATGTGTACCCCTTCAAGAATTTTAGTCTGTTCAGATCCTGGATTCACTCCGGCACTCATGGCGATTAATGTCAGGAGATTTCTTATCTCGTCATTTAATGCTGCAACTTGAGCCATGTTTTTGTCTATCTGCCGTAGTGAGATCTCTTGTTCTTCAATAAGTTCGGTTTCACGGGTAATATCACGGCCAATGCAGAACCTGAATGTATTGCCTTCGATGGTCACGAATACTATCTGCATATCAAGAACAATTCTCTTATTGTGTGTGTTGGTAAATGACCATGAAAACCGTTTTCCAGAATACGTAGAATCTTTCCAGTATGTTATGAAAAGACTACAATCTTCCGGATGAGAATGGCACATGGGAAGATGAGATATGGGATATCCAAGGATCTGCTCAGACGTGAGCCCGGTCAATTTTTCAAAACAGGGATTACATACCAGGATGCCTTCTTCATCTCCAATTATGATGGGGTCTGCAACTTCACGAAACAGAGTCCCCCAGCGAATATCAGATGCCAGTGTCTGTTTCTTTACCCGGTCAAGTAAATGGCATCTGTCCGGATTCATTGTATTGATTGAATCTTTATTTTCAGGATTATTCAATATCATTTTTATTTGAGGAAATTTTGATATTGTTATCTGATACTATATGTCACTGATGAATGATAATTGAATTTATTGTACATACATTCGGTTCTTCAGGTGGTCAAAAAAAGATTTCATGTTGTTCTTCTTTTAAAATTCAACATCATTTCACAGAAAAATCGTTCAGAAATTCAACTGGCATTGACCACTCTACTCACCGGACCCTTGCGATTCTTTCCTACCATCACCGCCCTGACCCGTGCCACCGGACTGACATACCTACCCAGTCCGATATCAAGATAGAACCCCCGGCCATTATCAAAGAGTCCAGCATAGTCAAAAGAGTAAAAATTAAAAAAAACTGGAATGGAAAATTCTAACATCTGTTATTAAATCAGATCGATTCATCCAAATGGAAATATATCAAATGCATTTAATAACACTAAATCAATGACACCTATCACTAGTGTATCCTTTCCAATTCCTAAACCATATATAACCCGTTTCTTTGAAAGAAAGAACGTACGTATCAAACCTGCCTCCGGTTTCCAAGGGATAAAGCACGGACATATAAAGAAAATAGGGGAAATCCTCCAGAGACTCAAAGGTTCAGGAGAACGAAATGGATGATCTGCGAACTGAAATTGATAAAATTTTACAGGATCCGACAGGTTCTACAGAATATCGCCTCCATGCCGTAAAAAAGATATTTGAAAGAGGAATCTCACGAAATTGTGTTTCTGAACTGATCAGAACTGGTGAGATTATTGAATCATATCCCGATGATACTCCTTTTCCATCTTGTCTTATCATGGGGAGATGCCAGGAGCGACCCTTTCATGTAGTTATAGGAATTCATATGCAGGAAAAGATCATACATGTAATAACTGTTTACGAACCTGACTCAGAAGCATGGGATCCTGAATACCGGAGAAGAATATGAGATGTGCCATCTGTAAACATGGAGAATGCATCCCGGGAACTATCACCGTCACCTTGGAACGAGGAACCACAACTGTTATCATCAGACAGGTTCCTGCCCGGATATGTAACATTTGTGGCGAAGAATACCTGAGCGAAGAGATCACCGATGCGGTCCTGAAAATTGCAGAACAGGATGCACGAGCCGGGGTCCAGGTGGATATCAGGGAATATCAAGCTGCTTGTGCATAAATATGCTTGTGCATAAAAAGAAGCAATTATCATTATCGAATATCATAATTACGTGAGAAGAAATCAGAACTGATGCGTATCTCTTCTAAACAGATCACCGAAAGATTGCATCAGAAGATAGTAACATCCTTTCCCTTTCAGAAGTAATCGAATATCAGGGCAGGGGGATATGACGAAGACTGATATCTCATTTCTGTTATGACTATCCCGAAATCCCATGAAAAAAATCAAGCATCTCGACCCCGATACCGGACAAAGTACGCAATGAGGATGCTAGATAATCTCAATTAGATCGAGGAAACAGGAATGAGCTCGCTTCTCGCGAACCAGACAGGTAAGTACACCAGCCCCAGAATACCAAACCGGAATGAGATTTTATCTCACTCTACTCACTGGACCCTTCAGGTTCCTACCCTCCATTACGCCACGGACCCGTAACACCGGACTGGCATAACTCCCCCCGATATCCAGATACAATCCCCGTTACTATCAGAGAGCCTCACCCTCTCCCAGGACAACTCCTCGTTTCCAAGACCCAAGAATTCCTGTCAGAACACGTCCCGGAATCTCAAACATCCCTACATCGTTAATAAACACAACCAAATAGTCACCATCCCTGATCATGCTTCTACATAGTCCAAACCCTGAACTCTTCTTCTCATTCTCAACAAACTGACTAATACAACTCATCACATCACAAGATTGTTCATAATATTACATTGATACTGTACAGTACAACTTCCCCACACTAGCCCTTAAAATTGAATTTATCTTAATATTGGAGGATCTGAACTGGAAACATCACGGTCATCATCACATGAATCAAGCCTCTGGTAGCATCGATCACACAAATGTACCAGCGAAACCGGACCAGACCAGACAGCTGCCTTGAGATCACAGATCTGATAACGACCACCTGGAGCATACCGCCTTTTAATAGACTTCTTCTCAATCACACCCGGAAGCGGAATGATCGATGCAATCTCACGTGATACAGCCCGGCGATAGTACGAAGAGCAAAGCATCCGCTGAATCTTCTGTGAACTATGAGTAAGCCGCTTCTGGTATGAGTCGGAGGTTTGCCACACAAATTGCACTGATGACGATCAGAAAGACTAGGAACCTGGACAAACTTCGTGAATTCACATCAGAGAGTAATATTTCATAAGACCGAAAAGCCTCTTCAGGCTCAGGAGAAGAACATGGATCAGAATCATCACGATCATCTGTATCATCATAACACAGCCAGATACTCCCCTCTTCTCCCAGGCATCATAAAGCATCGCACCCCGAGATAACCTCGGGTTCGTCGCATCGTCGAGCAGCCTTCATCACCTCTCGTCACTGTCCGGTTAAAACAAGACACAACCGGACACTTATCAAAAAGACCGGAATACGTCTTGTCGTAAGAGTGATACCCGTGATGCAGTTTACCGACCGTCGAGTTCGAAAGCCCGATCAGCTGTTGCAACTCGGCAATCGTCACCTATAACTGGTTCAGTGAAGTAAAGGCAGCAATCATATCACATTTCGCTTTGTCAGCTTGTCCGCCCATGCACCAGACTCACCATTCACTGTCAATAGAGCTGTGAAGCTTCATAAAAATCAGCCCGGTTTTCAATCACACACCAGACTGAATCAATCTCCTATTACTCACACTGACGCTGATTGAGTACTGCGTTGGTCATGATCAGATCAAGCAGTATATCTGGATTCCTTCGGTTCTCTGCATACAGATACAGGATCCTGGTCGTATACAGGATTACAACCCAGACCTAATAGAGCGAATCCCAGATCTGCCTGCATACACGCACCTCCTCTGATTCAGGGCCACTGATACCAGAAAGACTCTCTGCACCTGACAGGGTCCGCTCAAGCAATTGTTTGTCTTGAACCTCGCTGTCATCAATCTAGCAGGTCAGCATCCAATTAAAGACCTGATCCATCACCCGACTCTTCGACTTATACAACCCACCAGACACACTATTCTGGAATCGTACAGACCTGACCGGTCCAGTTCTTTGAGACCGTCCGATACCGGAACTGTTTCTGAAAGAGATGGTCACTCTTTTCAGAATCTCCTGCATCTGATCAGAAAGGGAAATAATATCTCTTTCAGGTCAGTTCACCGCTGGCTCTTCCTCCCAGTAATTCTGGTGATGACGTTAAGCAAGGACGTAGAGCATCCCTCTCATGGATGGTTTTGCATAATACCCGGGATTAGGCAAATCCAGATGCATACACCAACACAGCAGCCTGAAAGTGAGTAATAGGTATGGCTATACCCCCGTATCGATCCAACCTGTCTTTACTTCATCCAATATCTGCCCTCATTCAAAAGAATCAAGGACACTAATCAGACAATTATAGCACTGAAACAAGAAATATCTACGAATTCAACCCAAATTCTATATATCGTTAATTTAAACTAAAATAATTTAAATATGAGCCCAAATCGCCGAAATAAATCGAGCTCCATATCCTGCCGCTATCCCTCTTTTTCCATGCAGGGCTTACCAAATGTCATCTCAATTCTACGACTTATAGCGGCCCAATATAACTCCGTAAATTTTTGAATTTAATCAAATTCAGGCTCATATAATAAGTATTTTTCTACTAAGAAAAAATTAAAGACCCACCTAATCAGATTGTCTTTAAATCCGGAAATAAACGCAATACAAAGAGTTCCAGTGTAGAAGTATTATCAAAACAGTATCGGCCAAAGGTCGGTCAGAATATATACAGATATTGAAAATTGTAACTATCGGTTCGCACCTGACGATTATTTTTTTAAATCTAAATCATATCCATACGAATTAGAGAAGATGATTTTATCAAATCTTCTTAGATCTCATTGATGTAATTCCCTTTATTATTATGAAACCTTGATTTGATATCTGACGAATTTTGGTAGAAAGAATTGTGTCAGCATTCCATAATATCCCATGGACATAAATTAAAACAGTGGACATGGATGGGCATAGAGTTCTCTCATATAATCTTGCATTAACTTAATGCGACTGAATAATTACCCATTTTTTTAAAAAGGGCTACTAGGGGATCAGTTACTATACCCGATGGAGAGGATACCACAAATTTTCTTTTCTCACATGAGGATCATATTAACATGAACGATGGTGTGGTGAAAACTGATGCAGGATATGTATCTGGGAGACTATCTGGTGGCATTTGGTCGTATCTTGGTATCCCCTATGCATCCCCCCCAACTCACAATTTGAGATGAAGACCTCCAGAACCGGTAAAACCCTGGGATGGGGTGAGGGAGATGAATACATATTGTGCAGTATGCCATCAGCCAGCTGTCAACGACCCCCTCACGGGAGAGCCTCTCACCATGATCAGCGAAGACTGCCTCTATCTGAATATCTGGACTCCAGCATCACATTCCGATGAAAGACTACCAGTGATGGCCTTCATTCATAGCGGGAGGTTTAAAATTGGAGCGGGTTCACTCAAGCTCTATAATGGGACTACCCTCTCAAGAAAAGGGGTAGTTGTTGTCACCATAAATTATCGGCTCGGGGGATTTGGCTTTCTCGCTCATTCGGAACTCTCTTATGAGTCGGTTCACCAGTGTTCGGGAAATTATGGAATTTTAGATCAGATTGCAGCCCTTCAGTGGGTATAAAAGAATATTTATGCTTTTGGAGGTGATCCCTCACGGGTAACCTTATTTGGAGAATCATCAGGAGGAACCTATATCTTTGCACATCTTGTCAGCCCAGTGAGTAGGAATTTGTTTCATCAGGCGATTGTTCAAAATGGTATCCTCTGGACAAAAGGCGTTTTTTTTAATTTCTTTATACCAAAAGAAGAGGCTGAAGAGTATGGAATGGCATTTGTGAAAAATCTTGGTCTCAATGGTCCTGATTGCATCACACAGATGAGGGAGATGAAGCCTCAAGATCTTATGAATCCATCTTATTCGTTTTTTTCCAACGGTTGATGGATGGCTAATACCAAACTTTCCTGAACTTCTTATTCGTCAAAGAAAGGTAAATTCAATCCCGCTCATCATCGGAACAAATCGTGATGAAGGGACCATCATGGTTCAGTATCTCACAATGACTCTTCCTGAATATGAACCATTCATTCGTTCCCGGTTTGGCACAGATGCAGATATGGTGTTATCAAACTATCCGGCAACATCACCTCAAGAACTCAAGATCAGTCTTGAACGGATCATGACCAAATATGACTTTACTGATGCAGCAATATTTGTCGCAGGATACATGTCTGATCTGAATCGGAAGACCTATCTGTATCGTTTCTCCTATAGCATGCCAGGACAACCCCTTGGTGCATCCCATGGTAGTGAACTTTTTATGATGTTCGGATACTCGAAGATTCCTCTGGATGCACAGAGCCTTCAGGTCTCTGAAATGATGATGGATCTCTGGGTACGGTTTGTACAAACCGGTGATCCGAATGGAAAAAACTCTGTTGTCTGGCCTCAATACAGCCGGGAAGAGGAGCGATATCTTGATATTGGGCTAAATCCAGTTGAAAAGAGGGGTTATGAGGAATCTTCTTGATTCATGGAACCGGGATCACTTAAACTCTCCAGACCTGATATGATCCGATCCTGTCCATTTATATCATAAGCATATTTCCATCCACTCGGAACCGCCCGGTCTTCT
>Ga0074198_1000697_pt1 | contig 30219 bp, 27 predicted proteins | sample EPASupsiteSAE323_FD_64527 | JGI IMG/M metagenome (GOLD analysis project Ga0074198, IMG submission 64527) | Bioremediated contaminated groundwater from EPA Superfund site, New Mexico - Sample SAE3-23 | ecosystem: Environmental > Aquatic > Deep subsurface > Groundwater > Contaminated ...
CTGATTCATTATTGATATTCATGGTAAAGTCCAATCACTACTAAAACGCATAAATAGTGTTAATTATTCTTTCAATTGTAATCAAATTTTTGCCAATCAGACCTTAAGATCACTTTGATGAATATCAATTGTAAGGATCAGTTTTCATATCAACTCAATAGTACTAACCCAGAGATGCAATAATCTGCGTAAATGAATATATCCATTAACAATTTTATATTGATAGTGAGTGTTTGTCAAATAAATTTAATAATAACTTCATCAAAAATAATAAGTGGTGGTTAGAACTTCCAGCACTTAGTAGTACTCTCCAAATATCTGGAGTCTCCCGATCCAGAGAAAAATACTACAATCCGATTATTCATATTTCCAACTGGGTTCACCTTTCACAAATGTTCATTGGGGTCAGCATTCTAACCACCTAATTATTTTGGTCCAATGAAGAAATAGATTCATAATAAATAGTATCACTCATTTATGTTTTCATTGACATGCATGATCAAAAATCAGTCCTTGATGATTAGATTATCGAGATAGGAAAAATGATTAGTTATATTTATTAAAATTCCAATCTGTGATTTTTAGTTCAGGCAAATATTTGAGAGAAAATTTTCTGACTGCAGTTTTTTTACATAATTCACACGGTTTATTCACTTCATACCAGGTTGAATCTACCCATTGGTTTGTGTTCTTAACCTGAAAAGTCAAATGAATTATCCTCCCATCTCCTTTTTTCACTTGTTCAAGACAACTGGGACAGGGAGATAATATGACATCAAATTCATTATATATTTGATTCAGATATGGAGTGAAGAAGCACTGAATTTTATTACTTTCAAATTGAATAGTTGAAGAACTACATTCTTCATCCAGTTTTGTGAATTCTGGTGAAACTTGTTTTTCTTCAAGATAAATATCTTTATCATTATTACCCGATAAATTCGATATTCCACTTGTTGAAGTAAAATATCTATTATTATTAATTGTAGTTGTATCTGACGGTTTTTTTGTAGATATAACCCTTTTATTTTTTCCTCTGTTTATATCATCAGTATAGACAAGTTGTAACCCATTGGTACTTATCAAGAAAAATAAAAAAATAATTAAATATGAAAAAAACTGAAGACTTCTTTTCATTTTAATACCCTTTTATTTCATGCGATTTATTTTGCAGATTTCTAAAAATCAGGACATTTATGTTGCTTTTCACCTTTCCTTGATAATCTATGAAGAAAATTAATCTGAAAAAATCGTAAATTAATTCAAAAAATACTATTACAATCCATGCCCTAAAACGAAAAAAAAACTGAAGGCATTTTAAAAAAACAAAACACTCATTTTTGCTTATATAAATTGTCATTCATTACTCCAGGATTAATCAAAATCCCGATAAATTTGTGATAATTTTGAATATTTCAAAAAATGCGATGTTGATTAGGATTGCATATATATTTATTAAAAGATGTTACTCATGAGATTTAATATTTCAAAAAATGCAATCAAAAATTGCATGGCATAGGTTTTTTAATAAAAAAAATTTTTTTTCTTTTATATTTTAAAAGATGCAATGTCAATTTGCTTTGCATATCTTTTTAAAATATAACGCAATCTTGATGAATTCATATTAAAAAAAATGCAATCTTAATTTGCACGGCAAATCTTTAATTAAAAATATCTCAAATCATCTTTGTGTAAAATAAAATCATTCAAAAGAAAAAAAAGAAATTTTCATTCAATTAGAGGAGAAACTATGAAATCATTAAATTCAGAAAAGGTTAATCTAATTAAAAATATCTTAAGTTATAATCCAAAAGGATTAACGATATCAGATGTATCCTCAAAAATTAAAATAAACCGTAACCAGACCGCCAAGTATCTTGAACTACTTCGGGTAGCAGGATTAATTGAGATGAAACATTGTGGGCCATCAAAAGTATATTTTATTTCTCACAGAGTACCATTATCTTCAATTCTTGAATTCTCATCTGATTATATAATCTGCTTTGATTCAAATTTTGATATTATCCAGGTTAACGATCAGATGACTAATCTTTTAAAAGAGAAACGCGAAAATCTGATCGGAGATAATCTTCGAAATATTTATCCTCCTTTTCTAGAATTACTACCTGATGATGAACTCGATTTTTGTCTTAAAAAATCTAAAGAAAAAATAAAAGAAAATAGTGTAATTATTGACAATATATCTTTAAGATTCCAAGTAAGGTTAATTCCTACAATGCTTGATGATGGAAACAGGGGCCTTGCTTGTATTATCAAAGATATTACTACACAATATCAGACAGAACAAGAAAAAGAAAAAATACTACAACAAATAAATTTTATTTCCTGGAAATTAAAAGAATTAAGAGAATTACCCCATGATGCTGATATTTACGGGGCAATAGTAACTGGTATAGATAAAATTATACCCAATACAATAATCATTGTCAATGTCTACAACCCAGAATCGGATAATTTCATATTAAAGGGAATGAATGGTCTAAATACAGAAAATATTATTGAAAAGTATTTCAATATGGAATTTTCATTAAATACATCTCCATTATATCAAAATGTAATTAATATATTAAAAAAGGGAGAATTTTTTCAATGCCCTCCGGAATTACTTCCCGAATTAATTAAACAAATATCTCCGGAAATAATTAATAAATTAAAAAACGATTTTAATCTCTCTAATCTCTATCTAATTGGTTTATCATGGCAAAAAAAATTACTAGGTAATGTCGCTTTTATTACTCATAAAGATACAATCTGTTTTCAAACCCAATTTATAGAGAATTATGCAAAAACCGCATCTATAGCCCTTCAGAGGAACCTTGCAGAACAAAAAATTAAAAGCATACGGAGAGAAAAGAAAATACAAGATACTACAAGAATTATCAATTTGTTACCTATTCCAGGATTATTAATAGATAATAAAGGGAAGATTCTTTCTTGGAACAGAGAAATTGAAGATTTGACAGGAATAAGCACTGATAGTGTTATTAATACAAATTTAGATGAGATTTTGACTCAATTTTTTGGTAAAAGAAAAAACCGGTTAATACATGGATTACTTGATCCAAAAATCGATGTAAATAATTATTATGATCATGTAGAGTATGAAGAAGATACAATTAATGCTGAAGAATATTTGATAGATATTAAAGGAAAAGAGCGGGTATTAAAAGCAAAAGTGATACCGGTATATGATTATGACAAGCAGATTTCTGGAATTGTTGAATTATTTATAGATATTACAAAAGAAAGAAAATTAGATTTGAAACTATTAGACGAAAATCAAAAGTTAATGAATATTATTAATTATCATCCGGATCCTACATTTGTGATTGATAATCAAGGAAAGATCCTGTCATGGAATAAGGCAATTGAAGAATTAACCGGAACAAAATATGAATCAATTATTAATGAAGGCAGATATAATTATGCTTTACCCTTTTATGGAGAACAATCTCCAATCCTAATTGATTTAATTTTTCATAATGAAAATAAGATAAAAAAGAGATACAATTATGTAAAAAAGAATGGGAATACCTATACTGCTGAAGTAGTTTTAAAGAACTTGGGAAAAAGGAAGAATGTCTATCTATCAATAGTTGCATCTCCATTTTATGACAAAGATGGAAAATATATCGGATCTATTGAGTCAATACGGGATATAACATCAATAAAATTGCTAGAATTAAGATTAAACAATAGATTTGAAGAATTAGGGCATTCTTATAAAGAAATAAGGGCAAAATTAGATGAAATATCAATAAGAGAGAAGAACCATGCAAAAAATGAAGAAATCTTTCGCACTTTAATTGATACTTACCCAGATGGTATAATAATTCATTATAAAGGTCAAATATACTTTATAAATAATAAAGCAACAACAATTCTTGGATATGATAATTCTCAAGAATTAAGGGGGTATTCTATTTTAAACATTGTCCATCCAGATAAAAGAGAAATGTTCTCACAAAAATTTTATGTTTCTAATACTTCCTATCCGACATTTGAATATGATGTTTTTCTGAAAAAAGATAATACAGAATTTCCTGTTGAAATTACAGGATTTTATATAATGGTTGATAAATTAAAAATAGATATAATAATTTTTCGGGATTTTTCTGAAGATAATAACAGATCTGTTTTTCTTAAGCAGGAAGGTAAAAAATTAGACATATTATCTTCAATAACGAGACATGATATCGCAAATCAGATTCAGATTTTACAGTCAACATTATATCTTTTATCTGAAGAAAAGATATCAGAGACTGGAGTTATATTACTTAAAAAAGCGTTTATCCCATGTAAAAATATTCTGGAGAGTATAAAGTCAACAGATAATTATCAGGTAATCGATAATCAACATCCAAATTGGTTCTCTGTTAAAAAACTTGCTTATGATGCTATTCATCGCCATCAGATTACAGATGATGTGTTTTCTTTCTCAGGAGAAAATGTAGAGATTTTAGCGGATCCTATGATTAAAATGGTTTTTGAAAATCTCGTGGAGAATTCAATCAGACACGGAGAGAGTAATAATAAGTTCTTTTTTATTACGAATATTTTATCAAAAGAGTGCCAGGTGATCTACGGTGATTGCGGTGTCGGTATCCCTGATAATGAGAAAGAAATTATTTTTGTTAAGGGTTATGGAAAAAATACAGGACTCGGATTATCTCTAATCAGGGATATTCTTTCAATAACCGGAATAACCATCAGGGAATCTGGAAAATTTGGAAAGGGAGTAAGATTTGAAATAACAATCCCTTATGGGAAATGGAAAAAATGTAAGTGAACACCATATATAGATCAAATGTCGGTATCAAAATCCAGTACCCTTTATAGTCCATTTCGCTTAAGATGAACCGTTTAATTTACTGAATAACATTTGATAACTGATAACAGGTAAATTATTAAAAAATTCACTTTTTTCAATTTAAGTATTATAACAAGCATTCAATTTACCTTTACAACCGACTTCCTAATCCATACCCTTCTTCCTCCATCCAATCCAAAGACAAAGAGGGTTGTCACTTGACTATAGTCTCATTTTCTACAGCAAACAATTCAAGTTTTTTATCGCTAATCCTGTACTCTAACCCGGTTTTACCGCCTTTATTTTTCGGGTCGTGATCAACTTCCGGACCGGCTTTGAGGAGATTGTACAGATTTCCGCGACTAGTTGAATCGTGTAATATTGAGAATATATTCGGGACTTAAAAGTATCTGGATATCTTTGAGTGATGAGAAAAATAATCATGAAAACCGAACGGTTACCCTGCAGAAGGAAAACGACGACAGAAGCGATCGGATGCAGTAGTCAACTTTTAACTATATATTATGCAGTAGTGCAGGCTAATCATAAATTCAATATCATTTCCAATTCTTCTTGTTGGAATTATTCTTGATCAAAATCCTTGCTTTCTGGATATTTATACGGCTTAAATAAAGATCAAGATACTTATGCAGGAACTTTAGCAATAAAGGTGCCATAGAAAAACCGTTGGTATGATCATTATCGATTTAAATGAAATAATATATAGCATTGCACGAGATAATTCACTCATCAATAGGAAGGTGAAAGTGTGACTGAAAATAACAAGTGCCCGGTTACCGGCAGGATGGACATGCAAACGAGTGCAAAAGGAAGATCCAACCGTGACTGGTGGCCAAACCAGTTAAATCTGAAGATTCTTCATCAAAATTCTACAACGTCAAATCCCATGGGCGGGGAATTTAACTATGCCCGTGAATTTAAAAAACTCGACCTGAATGCAGTAAAAAAGGATCTAAAAATTCTGATGACAGATTCACATGACTGGTGGCCAGCCGACTTTGGTCACTATGGCCCTCTTTTCATTCGTATGGCATGGCACAGTGCCGGTACTTACCGGACATTTGATGGACGCGGAGGTGCCAGTGGCGGACTACAGCGTTTTCCCCCTCTCAACAGCTGGCCTGATAATGTCAATCTAGACAAGGCTCGGCGACTGCTCTGGCCAATAAAGCAGAAGTACGGATCGAAAATCTCATGGGCTGACCTTATGATACTTGCGGGTAATGTCGCCCTTGAATCGATGGGATTTAAGACATTCGGCTTTGGGGGTGGAAGAGAAGATGCCTGGGAACCTCAGGAAGATGTGTACTGGGGTTCCGAAGATACCTGGCTTGGAGACCAGCGTTATTCGGGCGACCGGGAACTGGAAAAACCTCTGGCTGCCGTGCAGATGGGTCTGATTTATGTCAATCCGGAAGGACCGAATGGAAAGCCGGATCCGTTAGCTGCTGCCAAGGACATCCGTGATGTCTTTGCACGTATGGCCATGAATGACGAAGAGACTGTTGCACTTATTGCCGGCGGACATACCTTTGGTAAAACCCATGGAGCCGGTCCTGCATCTCATGTCGGACCTGAACCGGAAGTCGCAGAAATTGAAGAACAGGGACTTGGCTGGAAGAGCAGCTATGGCTCCGGTAAAGGCAATGAGACGATCACCAGCGGTATTGAGGTTACATGGACTGCAACACCAACGAAATGGACAAATAATTTCTTTAGAAACCTGTTTAGTTACGAATGGGAATTGACAAAGAGTCCGGCAGGTGCATATCAGTGGCAACCAAAAGGTGGAGCAGGAGCAGGAACGGTTCCTGATTCTCATGATCCAGCAAAACGTCATGCCCCTGGAATGCTGACAACCGATCTTGCTCTGAGGTTTGATCCCATATACGAGAAAATATCCCGGAGATTCTACGAAAACCCTGATCAACTTGCCGATGCATTTGCCAGAGCCTGGTTTAAACTGACGCACCGTGATATGGGACCACGGACCCGTTATCTTGGTCCAGAAGTTCCTGCTGAAGAACTTATCTGGCAGGATCCGATCCCAGCGGTTAATCATCCGCTGATTGATGAACAAGATATTGCAGGGCTCAAAGGCAGAATCCTTGCATCAGGGCTCACAATCTCCCAACTGGTATCAACCGCCTGGGCGTCTGCATCCACCTTCCGTGGATCTGATAAACGTGGTGGGGCAAACGGTGCACGAATTCGCCTGATGCCACAGAAAGACTGGGAGGTTAACCAGCCGGCAGATCTGGCAACAGTGCTGAAAGTTCTTGAAGATATCAAGGATGAATTCAATAGTACTGCCCTAGGTGGGAAGAAGGTCTCTCTTGCAGATCTGATAGTTCTGGCTGGTTGTGCAGCTGTAGAGCAGGCAGCCAAAAATGCCGGCCGTGATGTGAAAGTTCCCTTCATACCCGGACGAATGGATGCAATGCAGGAACAGACCGATGTGATCTCATTTACCGTTCTCGAACCGATAGCAGACGGGTTTAGAAATTATATCAAAGATCCATGCTCTCTGGATGCCGAGGCACTACTTATAGACAAGGCACAACTGCTGACTCTGACTGCACCTGAAATGGTGGTATTAATAGGTGGTATGAGGACTTTGAACATGAATTATAAACAGACTCCTCATGGCGTATTCACAAAAAGACCTGAAACCCTTACAAATGACTTTTTCGTTAATCTTCTTGACATGAGTACAGAATGGCAACCGGTCTCTGATACCAGAGATCTATTTGAAGGGAAAGACCGCAAAACAGGCGAAGTTAAGTGGACAGGAACCCGTGCGGATCTTATCATAGGATCAAATGCTCAGCTCCGGGCCATTGCAGAGGTGTATGGAAGTTCTAACGCTGAAGAAAAGTTTGTTCAGGATTTCGTATCTGCCTGGAGCAAGGTAATGAACCTTGATCGCTTCGATCTTATGATAAATAACTAAATTCAGTAGTGGTTTATGAGATAGTCAGAGAAAACGACTGGTAATGTGTTGACATTCAATCCTTGATAAAACAGAAGGGATCATCATCTGAAAAATCCTTTTTTTGAAAGAATGCCCTAACACGGCATCCTCCCCCACAGAGGTCCAGGTATGAACAGGATGCACATCTTCCCTTCAGCATTTCTTTCTTATTCCTAAATCTTTTTAGAACCGGATTATCCTGATCATTCCAGAGTTCAGAGAATTTCCTGGTTCGAATTGATCCAACGTGACACTCAGGGATCTGGGCAAACTGGCATGGGTATACATCCCCGTGTTGTGTCACGCTGGCCACCCTGATACCTGCACTACATCCTCCTTTCATCGATGCAATAAGGGACCGGGCATCAGGAAGATCAGGGGAGTTCTTCTGTTCCATAAGAGAGAGGAGATGGATAGCATCCTGCGGCCCGTCCACTGTGAGAAATTCTATTACCGAAGGATCAGTCTTTGATGCATACTCATACAGAAGATCAAGAGCGGAGAAGACTTCGCTTGCAGAAAGCTGCTGGTTAACATAAGAACCGGTTCCTCTTCCTGATGGAACGAGCCAGTACAGACAGAACCTGCAGGCTCCAATGGTCAGGGAAAGGTCAATAAGGTCTTTGAGTTCGTGATAATTAGCCTTTGTGAGAGTAACCCGTACACCACACCGGATTTTTGCATCCTTGCAGTATGAAAATGCCCGTATAGCCGGATCAAATGCACCCTGACAGTTCCTGAACCTGTCATGGGTCTTGCTTGTAGCACCATCCAGCGATATTCCTACATAACCGATTCCTGATTCCCTGATCTTCTCTGCAATCTCCTGTGTTATTAGGGTCCCGTTAGTACTCAGGGCAGTTTTAATTCTTTTTTCTTTTGCATGAGTTGCTAATTCAAAGAGATCAGACCGCAAAAGAGGCTCACCACCTGAAAAGAGTATCACCGGAACGTTAAGTCCGGCACAGTCATCGATGAAGGAGTGTGCCTCATCAGTGGTAAGTTCAGTATATGACTCCTGGTCAGAACCTGATGAGTTGTAACAGTGCATACAGGAGAGGTTACACCTGCCGGTCAGGTTCCAGAAGATAACCGGCCTTATAACCGGTGAATAGGCAAGATACTCCTGTCTAATCTCTTTTTTATCAGATCCAGCCATCATGGAACTGATGGTGCCTTTACCATGCAGACACTGGGTTATTCGGTTCATATATCCGCCTCCAGATCAAGAACCTTGGTATGGGGCACTCTCTTGAATTCTTCAGTACTAAACAACAGCAGGTAATCAGAGTATCCTGTCATCTCGGATATACGTACAACCTCTTCAGTAACCTGGCTTCTGGTCCATCCATGATGGACGGTATAAACAGAATACTCCCAGATTCCCTGAACCGGTCTTCGCTGGTAACAATGAGTAACCCCCTGCAATCCGGAAAGTTGTAATCCGGCATTGTCGGCTTCATCTTTTGGAATTTTCCATGCCACCAGAGCATTTGCACAAATCCCGATGCTTCTCTGATTGATGCGTGCCCTGATCCTCCTGATTACGCCCTCTTTAATGAGATCAGTAATCCGGCTGATTACCTCATTTTCAGAGATACCCTGGGATACAGCGATTTCAGCATATGGGTTTTGAACGAGGGGAATGCCCTTTTCAAGCTCCAGGAGGAGCATAAGATCGCATGTATCCATTATTGATCTTCTCCGTTTTTCTGCAGGATTGGAAATTTCACGTCTATCTTATACGCTCTGACTGTTCTCAGGTCAAGCAGGTGATCGATCTCTACTCCGGTTTTAGTCAGAATATCGTCTATCAGATCATTGATCTGTTCATCTGAATCTGCTGCCAGGGTAAACCAGAGATTAAACAGACCCTCACGCCTGAAATTATGGGAGACTTCGGAGTATTCATTGACAACTGCTGCAACATCTCCTATTCGGTCATCAGGAACCTGAAGAGCAATCAAAGTCGAGATTCTGCTCCTCCGTTTTACAGATTCAAACGTCGGCGAAATACTCCTGATCACCCCCGTGTTGCTCAATTGCTTTACCCGTCTTAATACCTCTTCACCGGAAAGACCGATCGACCTGCCTATCTCTTCCCAAGGATCGTGTACTAGGGGAATATTGTTCTGAAGTGCATTCAATATAACGAGATCTTCCTGATCGACCGGCATCTGTTTGTTCATTTATATCCTTCCGGCAGGTATGGGCAGAGAGGATCTTCTGCACAAATCTCACCATCAATATCACGGGGTATTACCAGACCTCCACATGATTTTGGAGTGTTTTCAGATCTTGAGAATGCTCGTGCCCTGCACCCTCCACAGACATTTTTGTACTCACAGATACCGCATTTACCAAAAAGCCGGTCATAATCACGGAGTGCCTGAAACACTTCAGATTCAGACCATATCATGCTGAGTGAGTCCACCCTGAGATCCCCGGCAATTACAGGCATATACGGACAGGGAGTTACTTTCCCATCCACAAATATCCTGCAGTATGAAATTCCGGCAACACATCCCTTCCCCCATGCAGGGTTTGATATCCCCATATCATCAGATATTCTTCTAAACTGTGGAATACAGGTTGGGCGAAGTGAAATTTCCTTGCCACTATAGGCAGCGATCATATGTCTGAGCAGACCCTCATAGGATCCGTACCGTTCATAATTCTCCTGCAGTGATCTGCCGGTGGGAACCGGAATGAAGACCTGGAATTGGGTGACACCAAGTTCTTTTCCAAGTGTTACCACCCGGTCCAGCTCATCACGGTCAGGGGATGTGATGGTAATATTAATCTGAACCTGTAACTGTTCCCGGATACATCCTTTTATTGCCTGTACAGCCCGTTTCCATGAACCGGATCTTCCTCTAATCCTGTCATGAAGATCAGGTTCTGCTGAATCAATACTGATGGCAACACTTCCAATACCAGCCGTCTTTATTATTTTGGGTGTATCACTTCTGAACAGGTACCCACTTGTCCCAAGTGCCATCCGAAGACCAAGACCGGCTCCATAAGAAGAGATCTCAAAGAGGTCAGATCTCATCATTGGTTCACCCCCGCTCAGGATGACTACAGGACTGCCAATATCTTTTATCTGCTTAAGGATTTCAAATGCCTCATTCGTTGATAAGGAATCATGAATTTCTCTCTTCCCGGCATCCGCATAACAGTGAGAGCAACTTAAAGGACAGCGAAGAGTAAGATTCCAGGAGATGATCCGCAGAGGAGACACAGGATTTCTTTGCATCGATATTTACCTTTTATCTTCGTAGAATTATTTAATTCCTTTTATACTTAAAAACAGCAGGATGCAATGTCCGGATGATTCATATCACCAAACTTGAGTTATCTGTCTGCAGGGAGAGCATTACTTTATAGGAATGATACGGCATGTCTTATGAAGGATGATATTAGTCCATTCTATTCTGTTTTAAGTATATGGACGGGTTGATAATCACAACTCCGTTCATAACGATGGACATATCCGGCTATTTAATGTTTTAATAGATAACAAAAAGGATCCGGTTTTTTTCCTGAACTAATGGGATCAGCTTATCAGAAAAGACATCATCCGAAAGCCTTCTCACCGGGGGGTATCATGAACATGAAAAATGATAATTCCATATAATGCAGAGATAAAACCCACTGAGCGAAAACAACTGTTCTGGGATAAGTATGGAGTTTAAGCATAAGGCTTGTATGGTAAAAGAAGATCTATAGGTAACCTAAATCATAACTATTATTTCTGTATCAACTATTGTAAAATGTCGGTTGAATCTCCCCATGAGTCCTGGCAACGAGGGTAAGACAGTCCCATCCCTGTTCTCAACCACAAACTATGTTCCGCTTTTCCATGATGCCTTGACAAAAGTCCAAATATTGCCAGTCATAATCTCTCTCTGGTTAGAGGTTTAATTCCCAGATGTCTAAGATTATCATATTGATTCTTTCTCTGTAATAGAGCATTGGTTACAAGCTATTCTGATGAATGGGGTCATGTATATCTGTCGCCTGAAATATTCAAAAAAGGGGAAAAAACCTTAGGTTTAATCATACCTATGAAGGTATTATGATCTTCTCCCAGGTCAGGTAAGACGCTCTGCCAAATGTCGCCGCTACCGGACACATTCGGGTCATAATGTCCAATATAACTTTTTCGGCGTAATCTTTGTCGATATCACCCGTAAGTGTAAAGATAATGTGGAGCGTATCGAACAGAGTTGGAGGTGTTGGCCTGCGAATTCCATTAACGGTGACATTAATGTCCTTTACCTCAATGTGATCCTTATTCATCATAACATCGATGATCTCATAAACCACACAGCCTGCAAGAGATGAGACAAACATATCCATTGGTCCGGGTATTTTCCCTGAACCCATGCATACGTCTGTTGCAGCCATGGAAATTTTGCATCCAGCGGATGTGGTTGCAACAAGAGTACCCATTTCCTTATCCCAGGTTGCACATATTTTCATCGAGGGTGGTCCAATGGGTGGGGTACAGGTATGAGAACCTGGACTTTTCTCAGTGTTCATTGTGATTTCTCCTTTTTATCCTCTGACATAATCATTGGATCCGGATGAATATACCACAGGATATGCCTCTATGGTCGATGTGAGACATATATAATCTCAAAGCCGGTTTTCAAAGATCTTTGAAAATCATAATAACAGGTCTTACACATTACGACTCCAACGCCCTGATTCTTTCCCTTAACTGGTACGAGGTAGTTTGTACCATTTATTTTCCGAAGAAATCAGCAACATCCTGCAAAAATTCCCGTATGGGAAGACCCTGCGGACATTTATCCTCGCACTCACCGCACTGGATACAACATGAGGCATACCCGGGTATCCCCCCGGAAAACGTTCCGTTGAGGGCCCAGAGGTACACACCCGCCGCTTTATCCTTTGCCTCGTAGGTGTACGCCTGATTATAATAACTGAAACACTCGGGGATATCAACACCATTCTGGCACGGCATGCAATATCGGCATCCGGTACATGGGATCTTCACACGGGATGCAAATGTTTCCCGCATTTTTTCGATAACTGCAAGTTCTTCGGGAGAGAGAGAATTTGGCAGGCCCTGTGCAGCACAGGCAAGGTTTTCCCGAACCTGTTCCATTGATGACATACCGGAGAGTACCACCGTGATTTCCGGGTGATTCCAAACCCAGCGTAGTCCCCATTCCGAAGGTGTCCGCCTGACCGGAGCGTCAAGGATATGCTGGTGAATTACAGGGACATCCCCTGAAAGGAGACCGCCCCGGAGAGGCTCCATAACGACGATGCCAAGGCCACGTTCCGCTGCGTACTTGAGTCCCTCTGTGCCTGCCTGGTTATATTCATCCATGTAGTTGTACTGGATTTGGGCAAACACCCACTCATAGGCATCGACAATCTCCTTAAAGACCGAAAACCGGTCATGGAATGAAAACGCAGGATACCGAATCCGGCCATCTGCCCTGGCACTGTCAAGGAATTCCAGAACACCCAGCCTGGAAAGATTCTCCCACGTCTCGCCGGAGAGCCCGTGAAGGAGATAAAAATCGATGTGATCCGTACCGAGCCGGACAAGCTGTTCGTCCAGGTACATATCCATGTCCTCTCGTTTGGTAATAAGCCAGCTTGGGAGCTTGGTGGCCAAAAAAACCCTGTCGCGATATCCATCGCCAAGTGCCTTCCTGACAATCAGCTCGCTCTCACCATTATGATACGGGTAGGCCGTATCAATATAATTGACACCGCTGTCAATGGCAGTGCGGATCATATCTGTTGCCTTTTGCTCGTCAACATTTCCCGCATTCTGCTCATCTCCTGCAAGTGGTAGTCGCATACAACCGAAACCGAGAATTGAGATATCCTGATTACAACGTGGGAATTTCCTGTAAAGCATCCTTCACCTTTCTACAGTTTATGAAAGCTTCTTGTAAATATATAGGGATCAGGGACAAAAATGTCACCAACCCCTGCCGATAAAACATCTGATACCGGCACAGAAAATGCCCCGGTTACCCGGTCTCTAACCCGTTTATCCGGACGGCAAAAAATTTCCGGATTTTATACAATTTCTATCTCATTCATTTCAATATGCTTACCAGAATAGTCGTCAAAAATGGTAGGAGATTTATCTGACACTGCCCGGACAGTGTAAAGTATTCTCCTTTTTTCGTATGAAGCAGTAAATTTTTTATATTCAGATCATTTAGAGATTAATGTTTTGAATATGGGCATGACTTATTTCAGAAAGAGATCTTCCCGATGATCGAGAGTGACCCGACGACATTAGTCCGGCTGCTTTCTGTGGTGTTATTACTCCGGGTTTAAAAGAATTGGAAATCGTCACTGGTTCTATGTTTATTAAACACGAAGAAAATGAGAAGTATTAATCTGATATTCTTCACAATGGTTTTCTCATTACATTATATGTATTCCCAAACTCATCCGGGTATTTCTCAAAGATTTTAATCTGCCTTTTCAACCCCTCAATTATCATCAGAGCGCCCTCATCATCTGCATATTCCTCTTCGAGTCCTTCAAACTTCTCCCTTAATTTACCGTAGAAACTTACTTCCCATACCTCTGAAGGGAGCCTGAAGGATCCAACCAGCTCAAGCCCGGCATTCCGGATTATCTCAAATCCTTTATCTTCGATCATCATTGTGGGATGGAATTCGGCGAAGAATTCCCGTGCCTCATCAGAGGGGGTCTCAGTAAACCAAAAAATATCCGAGATCATCATGTATCCGCCCTGTTTCAGGAGTTTTTTCCAGTACATAACGGCTTTTTCAATGCCTATGATGGATGAACATCCTTCAGCCCATATAATGTCGAAAGACTCCTCTCCAAAGGGAAGATCGTCCATAGATGCACAGACAGTTTTGATTCTCCCGGAAAAACCTTCCTCTACAATTTTTTCATCCACTACATCGAGGAAAGGCTGGTGTATATCTGTTGCTATTATCCTGCAGGATGGGCACAGGCGGGCAAGGGCCATCGTCTGTACACCGTTCCCACAACCAACATCAAGGATCTCACCAACTCCTTCAGGTGGTTTCGTGATAAGTGAAAATGCCTTTGCCGTGTGCTCATCATTCCCCGCCCCCTGCCTGGGAACCGATTCAAAAATCTTAAAAATTGGATTGATTTCCATATTTCATTTTATTTTTAGGATTTTATTTAGTTTGTGTTCGTTTCGACAGAGCTATGCCTGTTCTCCTTGTTCCGGTCTGTTTTGAGTTATTCTGATCTTAGTGAGGACTAACTATAAATTAGAGAAATTAGATTTGACAGAGAAGGCCGGTAACAGCCGGGAAAAGTCAGTCACTCGGGTGTTTTGATATAAAATTAAAATCCCATAGAAACAAAAAACCTGATTACAATACATATCACATAGAATTCTAAGCGATTTTATAGAAAAGAAGATTTTACCCGCAAAAACGTCCATATTTAGGTGATAACCTCAAGGAATCACGACGACTTTATATTCACTTTTATTATAACATTGATCAAACAGTTGATGATAAAAAGAGTTCGATCGAAAATTAATCTTATCAAAACAGGAATTAGAATCCGGTGAACGTGTTCCACTACATGAGAAACTCTGTCAGCAGTATTTCACCTGGAAGACGACATCCAAACGAGGGATACAGGTGATGGTCAGAGAGGAGAGTGTTATCGAAGCAAAACGATATTTTGGTTTCTTTGCCCTGATAACCAATGAAATAATGGATGCAGTTGCTGCCTTTGAACTCTATCGGAATAAAGATGTGGTGGAAAAAGCCTTTGGAAATCTCAAGGAACGGTTGAATATGCGTCGAACCCTTATTTCTTCAGAACAAAGTCTTGATGGAAAACTGTTTGTCCAGTTTATAGCCCTGATATATCTCTCCTACATGAAAAAACGGATGCAGGAGAAGGAGCTTATCAAAAGATACTCAATTACTGGTTTATTGGATAAGTTTGATGTTATTGAATGTTTCGAACTGCCAGGAAAGGTTCTACGGGTGGGAGAAAGGGTTGAAATGCAAGATCAGTTATATTACGATCTCGGAGTAGCTCCACTAGCATAATTATGAGTGGGCGGGAATGTACGCTGAAAAACAAACTCCGAAGATTATCGATTCGGGTGCATGAGAAAAACGTAATGTCGTTATACGTATAAATTTTTGGAAAAGAAGCGAACTAATCGTTCCAATGCTGATATGGGGATTCGAACCCCAGTCGTCGGCGTGAAAGGCCGACATGATTGGCCGAACTACACTATATCAGCGATGTGCCTATATATGTCCACGCAAGAGTATAAAAAAATTACTCATCAAAAATTATTCGATGGGAGTCCCTTCGTTCTGGACCAGTATTTTGAACTGCTCCATACATTGCCGGGTTATCGGACCAGGTCTTCCTGTTCCGATAGATCTTCCGTCAATCCAGGTTATCGGTCCGACTTCTGCAGCTGTTCCTGTAACAAACACCTCATCAGCCGAATAAAGATCAAAAAAGCCTAAATTCCTTTCTACCAGTGATATCCCAAGTTTATTCGCAATCTCAAGTACCACCATCCGGGTGATCCCGCGCAGGTTATTCAGCGTATTTGGAATATAAATAACGCCATTTTTAATAACAAAGAGATTATCTCCGGACCCTTCAGAAAGATACCCGTTTGTATCAAAAAAGATCGCTTCATCTCCTCCCTTGTAATTCGCTTCGATCTTGGCAAGAATGTTATTCAGATAATTAAGACTCTTGACATTAGGTGGCAGTGATTCTGCAGGATTTCTCCTTATTGCCACGGTTACTGCCCTTAGTCCTTTCTCGTAGAGATCTCCGTACATTGCTCCCCATTCAACAGCAATAATAACAACCTTGCTTTTTGGGCATTTTCTCGGATCAAGTCCAAGATCCCCGTCGCCACGACTAATTATCGGCCGGATATATGCATCTTTGAGATTATTTTTTTTGCACGTCTCACAAATAGCTGCTGTCATCTCTTCCTTGCTAATCGGAGGAGTAAGATCGATGGTCTTTGCTGAATCGTATAAACGGTCAATGTGATCATCAAGACGGAAAATTCTTCCTGAATATGCTCTTATCCCTTCAAAAACTCCGTCACCATAAAGAAAACCGTGATCAAAGACTGAAATTTTAGCATCTTCCCTGGAATAAAACTTCCCGTCGATATAGATCTCCATAAGTAATTATCTGATGCACAATCTTTTAATGATTAACTATTTATCACCGGGTAAAATGAGAAGACAAAAACTGAACAGATCACTCTCTGCATTCATTCATAAAAGCCGAAAGAAAATCCCCTGATGCAACAGGATGAATATGAGTATATGATCCAATAGTTTTGCCGGTTACTATCCCGTCCAGAGACGCTTCAATACCATAACCCCTGTTTAGATGATACGCATATGAGACACCTTTGTCAGGATGAATATTGGAATAATGGAAAGCATGACCCCTTATCTGAAGAGGTGAAGCGTGACTGAAGGGACACTGATCGGTAGTAGTTCCCGTAACATATGCAACAACCCTGCGTTCAGGAATAGTACAATCGGCATGTATGATCCCGGTCATCCCAAAACATGATCCTTTCACAAGTCCCGAAAACGCTTTTTCAACCCTGATCTCCCGGCAGAGGTACATCAATCCGCCGCATTCTGCAAGCATTGGCCGGTTATCAGCAGATACACGCCTTAAGTCCTCAAGCATCGCAGAGTTTTCTGCCAGTTCTTTCCCGTGGTACTCCGGATATCCCCCTCCCAGGATGTATCCATCGGCATCAGGAAGAGTATCACGGACAGGAGAGAAAAAAACCAGGTCCGAACCCCGGTTTTTTAAAAGCGAGAATAGATCAGAGTAATAAAAATTAAATACCTCATCCCTTGCTATCGCGATCTTAACCCCGGAATACACATCTGAACGTTCAAAAATCTCATAACTGCCAGGATTATCCCGATCATCAGCCAGTGAGAGCAACAGATCCAGATCCAGGTTTTCACAGATCATCTCAACGATAGACTCAATTTTATTTAAAAAAGGCTGATCCCTGATACCTTCCTCGTAAGGAACAAGCCCGAGATGCCGCATCGTAAGATCCAGATCTTCAACCCTCGGAACTGCTCCTATCACAGGAATATTGCAATAATAATTTATCGCTTCGGTGATCTTCTTAAGATGACCCTCACCCCTGATATTATTCAGGATTATTCCTGTTATCCGGATATCCTTATCAAATGCCTTAAATCCGGATATAATTGCAGCAGCGCTCCTGGTAATACTCCTTGCATCTATCACCAGAATTACCGGCAGATTAAGCAGTTTTGCAACTGAAGCAGTACTGCCTATATCCTCCGTGCTCTCGGCACCTTCGTAAAGCCCCCTTACACCCTCTACTATTGCAATATCAGCCCCTGCCGAACCATGATAAAAGATGGCCCTGTTCTCTTCTTCAGTAAGGATAAAAGTATCAAGATTCCTGCACGGACGCCCTGACACCCCGGTGAGATAGGATGGATCTATGTAATCCATTCCTACCTTAAAAGTCTGAACAGTATATCGTCTTGACAAAATGGCTGTTATCGCGAGCGTAATACTCGTTTTGCCTGATCCTGACCTGTCACCCGCAATTAGTAGAGTCTTCATCTGAAACTCCGCAGGACTGCTCCGAATTCTGACTCGATAATATTTCTGATACCGATGGTTTTTGGGTGAAGATCTATCTCCACTACAACATGGGCATGTCCAATCTCCTTTAAAGGTGCAACCTGCCTCGGTCCGTTCGTAATTGAAAAGCACTCAATACCATCGGTATACTTTTGAGGAATTGCATGAGGAACCCCTGAAATAAGAGCAAAATCCGGGTTTTTATCTAAAAGCCAGGCCCCTATTCTATCTCCGTTCGCTCCATACTCATCCAGTGCCCCGATGCTCTCATATGAGAGGTTTCTTTTATTAAGATCTTCAATTATCCTTTCGGCATCTCTCCTGACTTTAGGGAGACCTCTTAATTCCAGGTTAGCCATGTATGAGATATTCGCATCTGGTGCAACCTCGTGAAGGGCAAGTAAAGCATCAGAGAACATATAAGCCGTCTCTTTCTTGGCATTTAGAATCCCGACTCCTGTCTTTCCTTCGTCAACAAGATCTATCAGCCTTTTTGCAACATGATGCTTCAAATCCCCGCGTGAAGGTTGTGTATATTCATGCACTGCAGCCCCTCTCAGTCTCTCCACCTGATTTGCAGCTTTTAATAAAATGATCTGCCTCTCTAATTCCTCTTCAGAAATCCATCCGATCTCTGCAGCAGGGCTTAAGGCTGCAATTACACCGTCGATATTCTCTGTATATCCTGCGTGAATATCCACTGCTATTGTCTCAGTATTTATTCCGGAATTATCGATTGCAGCCTGTAAATCTTCTCCGATTATCATTGAAACACAGGTTCCGAGGACTGCCATTCTTTTCGGAGAGAAGTGCTGCTCAGCATACCTGATTACCTCTTCAAGGCGAGGTTGTCCGCCGAAAACAAATTCGTTATCTGCCAGTGATGTAGTCAGAACCCGCATTCCATCCTCTTCAAGTAATCTTGAATGTTTGAACGAACATCCAGATGGCCCGTGAAGGATAGCTACATCTACCTCCAGATCCCGTGCGGTATATAGTGCAGCAACTATAGAACTTGGTCTTGGCTGAACATACTTCATTATCTCCACCGTTTGACTGACATAATAATTAAAGGATTTTTTTCCTGCATGGCCGTATTCAAGGCATTCACATATGTGGTTGCGAGATGGAAGGGTATTTTTTTATCCATACAAATATCTGATATCCCACCTGGATTAATTCGCGGATCACCGGGAATTAATATCACCATATCCGGAGATGTCCTTGAAATTGCAGAAGAGATATCTTCTGTAGAAAAGTTATCACACACCGACGATGCTTCCTGGCCGATTATAAGAGTTGAGGGCATATTTTCCGAGATCTCCCTCCCAAAACGCATTGCTTCAATGGTTGTATCCAAAGTGGTTCCACTATTTGAATTATCCAAAATTATCTTCCCTTCCTCTCTCCTCACCTCCATTCTACCGGGGAGTGCTTTAAAGCGAGAGAGGGTTTGTGGTGATATCCCTTTAATCAGTGCGGCAGCAGCAGCCAGCATCAAAGGAGTCTTATATCCGGGAAGCCTTAATAAGTCATTTCTAAAAGAACCCTGCATTTCATTGTAAGAGTATGTACATAAATCTTCTAAAACACTGACCAGATTAGAGGCATCAATACATCCCGGATGAGAGAGATGAAAACCTGGAGGAACGATTACTCTCGGCACGAGGAATATACTCTCTTTTTTTATCTCAATTGCACTTTTTTTTCCCCCTGCCACCAGATAATCAGCTTCAGAGGTCAATATTCCCATAGATCCGATACCACAAAACCCGAGTGAGATCTCCCCTATAATCCAGTCATAAGGGAAGGATGTATCAGATACATTAAGCAATGATGCTGGTGTGATTGAGTGTCTACCAACATATCTCTTTTCAGGATATTGCACCAGTCCGGAAGAGGTGTGAAGTATGCCGGGGCCTGGAAGAAGGGAGGCCAATGCTGCTGCAGTGGTGGATTTTCCCTTTGCACCTGTGATCTCGATAAAATTATCCCTCACACTGTCTTTTAAAAGCCACCTTACAACCTGGTGGTGTGTTACAGCCGGAGATGCAATCTTTTGAAGAAGAGGATAACAAGGATCCAGGTGAACAGGGTAGGTAACCAGATCATACCTGTTTGAAAGGGCCTCTTCTTCTGATATGCCCTCCCTGTGTCTGTATACATCAACTATATCAGTTTCATGCCCTGAAAGACGGAGCCGGTCAGCAATGATCCGGCCACCATGAATAGTATCAAGGACAAGAATCCTCATCAGATCGTATTTAAAGCAGCTTTTGCGTTCTCAAACATAAGGTCTGCCAATAGTGGTTTCGGCCCGATCGGATCTGCGTAAACGATCGGGATCTCTTTATTTTTTAAAGCAAAAACACCTTTTTTCTGGTCTGATGCAAATCCTAAAATCCCGGGGATATCCTCATCAATGTGAACGCCTCTTGCAAGAAACAGGGGAACAACAGCTAGAGAATCAATATCATCTTCCCTGAACATATCCAGGGAGGTTTTAATATCAGGCTCATTAAACTCCATGAAACCACTCCGTACTATACAATCCTGGTGCTGTTGTGCGATAAGTTCTGCAGTCTTTGTGATTAGAATTTTATTATACTCTTTTTTGCTTCCATGCCCTACTAGGAGTATTCCCGTCTTACCCATAATCTAAGTTAATACTACACATAATAAAATAGTTACTAATTATGCAACTCAATACATGTTTTTTGTAAATTTCATAGATAGATAATCAGGATATTATTTTACAACACATTCATAGTACCACCTTATCCTTAATATCTATAAAAGAGGATTATTATGGACACAGAGATATAATGGAAGACATTTTTCATATTAATATCGGAGAATTTTCGGTTAAATCACCAATTGCAATCGCTTCTATGGCAGGTATAACAGATGGTGCATATGTCAGAGATAGATCTGAATATGCGGGTATTGGAATCATCGGAGGATATGCAATTGATGAGGAGACAATAAATGCTGCCAGAATCCTATCGGACCAGGGAAGAGACGAGTTTCTACCAAGGAATGTGATCGCTGACATTCGTGGGCAGATAGAACTTGTAAAACAGTCGGGTACCATTCCTGCGGTAAACCTGCGGGCGAGCAACCCTGATTCCCTTGTTAATCTTGTAAAAGAACTGGGTACCGGAGTGATTTACGAGATAGATGCACATTGCAGGCAAAAGCCGATGATCGATGCAGGATGCGGAGAATATCTGCTATCTCATCCTGATAAACTACTGGCATATGTCCAGTCACTTAAGATTGCCGGGGCGGTGGTCTCTGTGAAGATTCGTGCAGGGGTTGCAAAAGATGACGCTGAATTATCCAGACTGCTCTGGAAAGCCGGGGCAGATATTCTGCACATAGATCTTATGGATCTCGGGTATACACACCTGAAAAAGATACGTAATGTATCTCCGGTTTTTATTATTGCTAACAACGGGATAACTTCTTTTGAGAAGGCTAAAGAGATGTTATCACACGGGGCCGATATGGTATCACTTGCCAGGCAGTCGGATCAAAAGACACTTACAGCACTTTACCGGGAGATATATCAGTTTACAAACGAGCATGGCTGGTATAATGCACCAAAACAACTATGCAGGGGAGGAGATATCAGATCACTCGCATTCTGTTGTATGCCGGTAAAACCATGCCCTCTGCTGCCTACACTGGAGAAATATCACATGGTACCGCAGGAGTTTGTGGCAGTAAAAGTAGATGCAGTAAAAGGAACCCCCCTTGAAAGAGGAGAGAATACCTGCTTTGGAAGTCTGGTGTACTGTTGCAAAGATACAACGCCATGTATGTTCAGGGATACCACACTACAACAGGCCGGGTTAAGGCGCTCATCTTATATGAATCTCAAACGCGATCTCTCGGATAAGATCCTAAAACATATATTCCATGAAACATGAGATAAGCAGGACTGAACGTGCCCAGCTTGCAATGGCATTTGAGGTATCTGCCTGGAATAAACCTGGAAATGTAGATCGATGCCATGATTACCAGGATACAAAACTGGAGCATTTTCTGGCATCAATAATCTTCTGTAGATGTGCCTTGGAAAAAGCAGAAAAGAGGGAAGGGTCAATCGGTTCTTTAATCAGAGAGGCAACGATTCTTTCAGGAAGACACCGGGGAGGAAATACACATTTCGGTGCGTATATTCTTTTGATTCCACTGATCATGGGAGGGGACATTAAGGGAGCATCCGAACTTGTAAAGTTGACTACCGTACAGGATGCCTTGGATTTTTACGACGCGTTTTCACATACTGCAGTCCGTGTAAGAGAGAGTGATGAATTGGATATCAATGATCCATCTGCAAAAGAGCGGTTACTTGAGATGGGCATGACACTTTTTCAGGTTATGGAATACTCATCAAAGCAGGATATGGTTGCAAAAGAGTTTGTGTCCGGCTTTCCTTTGACTAGATATACCGCCGACCTGCTTCATTCATGTAGTCAGGATGAAAGTCCCCTTACAACCGTGTTCTTACAGATATTATCTGAATTTCCTGATACATTTATCGCAAAAAAATTTGGAGAAGATGTTTCAGAATTGATCAGACAGAGAGCGGCAGAAGTCAGGGCAGGTTCTATGTCTGCTAAAGATCTGGATGTATTCTGCCTTAAAAACGGGTATAATCCAGGTTCCCTGGCTGATATTATGATATCCGGCCTTTATATTGCCATGGGTGAGGGCTGGTCGTGGGACTGACGGATAATCCTGAATCGGTCCTTCGTGAAGGAATTAATGAGGTGATCGCATCCACTTACCTGAATGCGGCCCCGATGGGTATCATAAGAAAAGGAGAACTTCTTTCAGTAATAATCTTTAAAACCAGTCATACCGCCGGGAATGTTATTAGAGACGGATGGATTGTAGCTCATATCACCAGAGATCCCATTCTTTTTGTTAAAACTGCCTTTGGAGATCTTCCGGCTGATCAGTTTGTAAAAGATCTTATTGACGGATATCAGGTATACAGAATAAAAAATATTGATAACTGGATTCTCTTAAGAGCAGAGGTAGAAAATATCACTAGTGAGAAGGTTTTCTTCAGGCTTGAAATTATACGGACTAATGTTACTAATACACTTCCGATTCCATTTCACCGGGGACTATCCAACCTTATTGAGGCTACTATCCATGGAACCAGATATATTCTGACAAAGGATCCTGGATTGGCATCCCTTATCAGGCATCACGGTGAACTTGTTTTAAGATGCGGTGGTCCTCGGGAGAAAGAAGCTTTGTATCTGCTTTACTCTTACCTTAATTACGGAAGTTCCGAAGGTGATTTCACTTTCTGAGTAATCAGGTATCAGGTATAATTAAGTCTGTCCGGATTAATTACAAAAAGTGCTTCAGATTTACTATTTTGAAATTGACAAAAAAAAGTTACTCCCCTTTGATGGTTAATATAGGGATATATTAAATCTTACTGGGTAGTTTGGTTAGTTGTTGTATTAGTTGTTGAGTTAGTTACGGATGTTGTTCCTGTAAGTGCTGCGTCAAGAGCGGCTTTGTCTGCTGCTGCCTGTTTTGAGACTGCACTGATTGCTGCGTCAAGAGCGGCCTTGTCTGCTGCTGCCTGTTCTGTCAGATTGGTTGTTGCTGCAGTGTTATTTACTACATTAGCAGAAGTTGCATTCTTCAATGATTCAGTAAGTTTTGCGTAATCTGCTTTACTCTGTGCATCTAACGCACTAACTGCATTATTTATTTTCTCCAGATCCGAAGATGTATTTGTAATATCAGGAGCGGCCTGCGTGGGCACCACTTCAGGTACTGCAACCTCTTTTGTCTCAACCGTGGCTACAGTTACATTTGTAGTCTCTATAGCTGCAATAGTTACATTTGCTCCTTCTACAACATCCACAGTTGTTAATGTTGCATTGGTTGTGTTCACAACGGCAACAGTAACATTTGTCATATTCGCAGTTTCATTTGCCGAAGAATCTACTGCACTAACAATCCCGCATATCAATACTATCGAAAGTAAGCATATGAGAAGAGAAAATCCAAGCAGGGAATTAAACCCGATTTGTTTCATTTCTGTCACCAACACCCCGACTTCATATAGGTGTGCAGTAATGAGTTATGTAGGATTATAATATATTGTTTGTGCAGGTATGGATATATTAAATAATGATAACAGGTTTTCCACATCTTATATATTAAACCGTGCATCCCGACACAGGATAGGATCAGCATATAAAATTAAATAATCTCTTTAGGATGACTTATAATCCGAAACCTCCAGTTTAGAAAACAGGAGTTTCATGATCCTTGTGAACTGCCTTTTTCAATCAGACTCTTTGATAAATCAGATTTATCTTAAAATATCAGAATATTATAGACTTTTATTAAAAATATCTTCAATTTACGGATATCAGAAATTGGTAAAAAGAGAAAGTATGTATATAAACAAAAATATTTGTCAGACATTTGTCTGCTAAATTTCAGTCACATCTTCATAGACCAGATATCATCTGAAAATTATAGAATAAATTAATCTATGATGAGCGGTTTTTTTTATATTTAGATCATGATTTTTTAGATAAAAAGCCGTATCAGTAAACCAAAAATTATTTTTAGATGAGTATTAATCCAGGCATATATCTGCTTAATTTATTTATTTCTACAAAGTCGGGATACATCTGTTACTAGAAGAGTTGGGCGGATTGGGGATAATATCCAACAGGTTATCTCCTTAATCCAAAAAATTGCCTGATAAGGATCTTATTCGATCATCACTCTTTGCTGTGAGTATATACTTCAGCCGGGTCAAACAGACGTTCCCCACTGATGGTACCATTGAGATTACGGTAAAAACACGATCTGTATCCAGTGTGACAGGCTGCCCTTACCTGATCAATCATATAAATTAGGGCATCTTCATCACAATCCACCAGAATTTCATGAATTTCCTGGAGATTTCCTGATTCTTCTCCTTTCTTCCAGATCTTCTTCCTGCTTCTGCTATAGTAATGAGCATATCCGGTTTTCAGGGTGAGTTCTACTGCTTCCTTGTCAGCATAAGCCAGCATCAGTACATCCTTGGTCTCGAAGTCCTGTGCAATTACAGGAACTAATCCCTGATCATCAAATCTGATCTCAATCGCTTTTTTTATCTCTGATTTCATCGGTTACCAGCCTGAGGTGATATATTTAGAAGTTACCAGTAAAAAAAGGCAGCCTTGATTCAGATCAATACTCTTATGGTATTTTTCACTTTATTCTTTGTAAAAATGCATTACTGAATCGTTAAGTTTAATTTAGTTCCCATAATTCATATTTATATGATTAACATCGCACTCCCGAAAGGGAGTCTGGAGGAACAGACACTTCAGCTATTTAAAGAAGCAGACCTGGAGGTCCGGAGAACGGACCGTGATTATAACCCGCAGATTAATGACGAGCGGATAGGGAAGGTCAAAATATTGCGACCCCAGGAGATCCCAAAGTATATTGAAATGGGTTACTTTGATATGGGAATATCAGGTCTTGACTGGGTCTACGAGTCCGGAGCCAGTGTTATTGAGGTAGCAAAACTTAATTACAGTAAAACCGGCAAGGGAAATGTCAAGATCGTAATTGCTGTTCACCAGGATGAGCCAATCTCTACAGTTAAAGATATCCGACCGGATAGTCGGGTCACAACTGAGTATCCGGAAATTACCCGGGATTTTTTTCACAAACTCGGTATTCCGGTCCGTCTCTTCCCCTCCTATGGTGCAAGCGAGGCTAAAGTCCCTGATCTCATGGATGTCGTTGTGGATCTTACCGAGACCGGAACAACATTGAGAAAGAACGGGCTTAAAATAATCGGACAGATCCTGGAGTCTTATACGGTTATAATTGCCAATAAAACGAGCTTTGAGGATCCGGTCAAACGGAATAAGATCGAAGAGATAATTACGCTACTTATGGGTGTAATCGATGCCCGGAACAAGGTTCTCCTTTCTATGAATGTTCCAGCCGAGTTCCTTGAATCCGTCGTCGGGACATTGCCTGCGTTAAAAAAACCGACGGTCTCCAGACTTCATGGGATTGATTATTTCAGTGTAGAAACAGTTGTACTAAAAAGCCAGGTGAATACCCTGATACCAAAACTCAAGGGATCCGGCGCAGAGGATATCCTTGAAATCCCAATTACAAAGATAGTGAGATAAATAATTATTTTAAGAGATCAATTCTTAAATAAATTAAGTTATTTCATATAATAATTCCCTTTTTATGAAATGTATTAACATCCTGCTTCTCTTTTCAATCTCTCTTTGAGTATTAATAGTCTCTACTTATTCTTTAACAGATAATTATGCCCATATTATATTATTAGAGGAGAAAATATGTCAGAAGATACGACAATTCCAGTGCAAATAATCGTTGAAATGCACAGGATTAATAAATTGTTCATTTCAAAACAAAAAAGATGTAAAAACTCTGCGATTAGTTCTCCTCTTAATTATTGTTACAATCGGATCGAGTATATGAATTAGGAGGTAATATTAAGAAAAAATTCCCTGATTCCGGAATAGAATTATTAAAATAAAAGATAACTTAAGAAAAATTTATGGGCCCAGCCGGGTTCGAACCGGCGACCTCCGCCGTGTAAAATTTGATCTCCTTTTTGAGAATCAGGTTTACTAAAATAATATTCAATCTGATTTATATTACACTCAAGAAGATCTTTTACTATCTTGATAATCAATGTCAAGGGTTATCGCTAAGTCTATAGACTGGCTTGATAGGGTTGCAAAACAATTTTGAGATCATACACAAGGAATGGTGAACGATTCATCGTTGAATGAATATCGAAATTTCGTCTTAAATTTATACAAATCTCATGACTCTCATATGAAAACATTGGGATTTGCCATATCTTTTCTTAATCGCCTTGGACGAGTCACGATGAATCTGAAATACTCAGCATATACTATATACCTTGAACTACCTAAACAAAGGAACCTCGGAAATGCGTTACAACCCGCATAGTAACCCATAAAGATATCATTACAATGATTGAGAGGATCAATAAGGCTGAAAGAATAGATGAGATTAGTTCAGACCGCGCTATGCAATATCGGACCGTAATCCTACTCGGAGCAAACACAGATCAAAGGAATGAGGCTACATTATCAAAAATTATTATCGGTGAGGTTAGGAAGGTGTTAGTGACAGATAAACCTTGCATGTCTATTCCATCAGGTAAGGATAAAATCAGGATGGCTCATTATGTTCCCATTCACCCCCAATTGATCGAGCCTTTGTCTTGTTTGATATCAGGGAGAAATGATGATGAGTTACTCTTTAGTTATCATTCCATCAACATGTGGCTGAAACATAAAAAATTTCCTTTATTCCGATGTCAGCATCATTTTATCCTTGGGGATCTTCGGAAGTATGCAGAACAACATGGTGATGATATCTGTTGGAATGATTCTAATCGTTCTTACATACTAACCCATGGAGTATAAGGGGTTCAATGGGCTCATTACAAGTCGCCACTTCCGGAATATGTTTATGACGTGTATATGCAGGCTTGGAAGGACGTGACCATCAAACTTATTCATGATCCACAAGGTGTGCCATAAATCATGCACGTTATAAAAAAATAATGTGTCAGATGTGCTTCTTGTGACAGATGATTATTTCAAGGAATCAGTAATTATCATTAGGGATACATCATTAGGATTACACTTCTCATATTTATTGCACCAGCGAATAAAGAAAGGATCTTAGTATAAGTCATATCCATATCGTTTTCATTCCCTCCCACTTTTCCATAATTAGAGAGATTGTCAAAATTTTGTTGTAAATTACAAGATAGATATTCAATAGTCCTTTGGATATCTAATGGGAATCGACTATCCTCATTAACTCCTTGAATAAAGAATTTAGATTGACAGTATCTTAATTTAGTAGAGTTAGTTGGGGGATACCATCGGGATTGCATGTATCTCGACTGATCACACCATTGATCAAATATTTGATAAAAAATCATTGATCTTAGGGACAGTAATAGTCCACCTTTGCCATCAATATTTGATGAAACCCAATCTAGATGTATAGAATCGAACATTGTTACTTTATCAGGGAAATCCGACATCAAAAATTGTCTGATAGTATTCTGGTTATTGATAATATTATCTATGATCATTCTACGAGTTATATCATCTTTAGTGGGAGAGGGAAGATATGGCGATAATGAAGTAAAACTAGTATTTACATCAGTTGTTAATTGATCAGTCATAATAGAATAGGATGCAAATTCTGTTCCTCTTCCATCATGTGATGGAATATTTCGATACATATCCCCTAACAATCTAAGCGTATCTCCCAATTCAGATACTTTATCCTCAATGTCAAACCATTCTGATTGAGGAATATTTTCAATATTGGGTGATAATGATATTGCCATATCTGAAATGACTTTCACATTTTCTTTGGTTTGATTGACTGATTTTACGAATTTTTTGTACTTTAATATTTCAGTTTTGGCTAATTCTTCTGCTTTATCAAGTTCAATTATCAATTTACTTTTCTCATCGAGAAGAACAGTGATTTTTTCCGTTTTATCGCCACTCATGGATTCTCACTTAATTTTTTTACAGAAGTATTTTAACCAAAAAATTCAATTTAAATATTTCTATTTTGTTCTATTACTACCTAGATCAGAAATGTAGTCTCTAAATGTTACAAAAAAATTAGAATATGGTGCAGGATTGTATTTTTAGGAGGAACAATCAGGCAAGGAATCGATTGATATTTGGATCTTTCATTTGTGATGATTTTGTAACAAATGATACTTTGTTAATGCAATAGATGAGACAGATATAATCTTTAAGTATACCACTTATATGAGTTTTGAGAATTCATCACAATAAAATTAATAACTAAATGCTTCGACCAGAGCAATTAGATAATTATCATAATAAATTATTTATTAAGAGAATTTGCAATCCTGAACATATCGAATTAAATCTTTAATAGATAGAATTCTTTCATCAACAATTAGTTGAATCGCAGAACGGAATACTAAATCCTTTATTTTTTCTAACAAAAAAACTTCTATGAATTCATTATAAGATCCATGTGCAATATTACTCCGGATGTTATATGAATCAATAATCAACTGATTAATCATTTTGCGTTGTTCAGGAGAACGACCAAGGAGAAATGCACATCTCTCAGCAATAATATGTTTCGAACCTGAATTTTCTTCATCAGATAATAAAAGGGATTCAAGTGCTGATATATAATAAAGGAGTTTTTGCTGTTCATCTGCATTTAAATTAGATTTCCCTAACCAAACTAAACATCTTTTAATATTCAAAAACTTCTTTTTCTCGAGGTCAGGATTAACAATTTGAGAGAGGGCTGTTTTTTCTGCAAAATCATCAAATTGTAATGATTTTGCTTTTAAATCAGCATCTAAAGCAAATTGATTAAGAGAGAAATGGTCAGTTTTCTGACAAAACGTAATTATTGATTGAGCTTTCATCGAAGGTTCTTCATAGGTGAATAGAACGTTATTAAAACCTCTAACAATATTTAAAACCCCTATGAGGCTTCGCCTCATGCTTGACGAATGAAAAACGGAAATATTCAGAAATCTAATCTTTTTTTGGGTAGTGCAGGTTGTTTTATTTTTGAGGCTTAGATCTCGGTTTTAAAA
>Ga0074198_1000698_pt1 | contig 30201 bp, 26 predicted proteins | sample EPASupsiteSAE323_FD_64527 | JGI IMG/M metagenome (GOLD analysis project Ga0074198, IMG submission 64527) | Bioremediated contaminated groundwater from EPA Superfund site, New Mexico - Sample SAE3-23 | ecosystem: Environmental > Aquatic > Deep subsurface > Groundwater > Contaminated ...
TTGCTGATTACCCCTGTGCCAACATTGGAGGAGAACACAAAGAACAGGACAAAGGTTCAGGCCACCTGTACAAAAAGATTGGAAGTACCGGGACTGGATGCGGACCAGACAACCGTGACCGGGCACTGCGAACCATTAAACTGGCCGGGGACATTGAATCCATGGAAGGATACACCGCCGATGTGCCACTGGAAGTTAACACTGCCCTGGATGAAGGACGGGATGTTTTTATTGAAGGATCACAAGGATTCGGATTATCACTTTATTATGGGACTTATCCCTTTGTAACCAGTAAGGACACCACTGCTTCTAGTGCAGCTGCTGATATTGGTGTGGGACCCACTCGTATTGATGATGTTATTGTTGTTTTCAAATCCTACATAACCCGTGTAGGAGAAGGACCATTCCCATCTGAAATCACCCAGGATGCAGCCGAAGAAATGGACATAGAAGAATACGGAACAGTCACCGGCCGTAGGAGAAGAGTCGGACTCTTCGACATGGATCTTGCCCGTGAATCCTGCATGATCAACGGAGCCACCCAGATAGCATTAACCTGTGTGGACCGATTATACCCTTCCTGTGAACGGGTAACTGAATATTCTGACCTATCCGGAGAAGTCAAAAAATTTGTGCAAGAAATCCAGGACGAAACCAAAGTACCGGTAACCATAATAAGCACCGGACCTGACCTGACTGATACCATCGACCTCAGGGACGAATTAATGTAAAATTTGGGGTAAATCCCCTAAATTAATCATTATTAAGGATTTATTCCAAAATTAGGTTTATATTCCTAAAATTAAGGTAATTCCTTAAATAGGGTTTATTCCCTAAACAGGATTTATTCCCTAAAAGGGTTTATTCCCTAAACAGGGCTTATTCCCTAAAGGGTTATTCTTTAAACAGGGCTTATTCCCTAAAATATTCTTTAACTAATGAATTTGGGGGGTTAACCACTCCCAACTAAATAAATTTCCTATTTTTTAAATTTCAAGGGCCAAAAAAAATTCCATGCGGGGTTGAAAAAGATGCTGGAGATAACTGTCCATGAAATACGTGGTAACTGTCCTGTTTACAAACAGGGAGACCGTATGGTTTTCAAGGATCCGGAAATAGTCCTGGATAAAACCGATGCACTTTGCACCCATGCACTATCCACTATCCTGCACTACACCACCATTTTAGAACATGACTGGATACCCCTAACTCTGGGACTAACCCGGGAAGGGGATGAAGAACATGCCTATCTGCAATGCGTTGATCCTGGAAAACCCTACACCGATGGTGGTACAGTTATCTTCAAATGCAGAAAACTGGAGGAATGATAGATTTTATCTTTTAATCCAAAAAATCCTAAATTTCAATCCAAATTCTACCTTTTAATTTCAATTTTGGAGGAACCATGAAAATTTACCTTCTAATATCTGGTAAGTACGGTAGCAGGGTGGTTAACAATCTGGCTGAACATGGAATGGCCAGTAACATAGTGGGAATGGAAGAATTCCCCCAGGATCTACCAGAATTCATAGAGGATTTCACCAGTTACATCCCCAAAAATTTACCCCCAGCAGATCTCATCATTGCAGTGGGACTATCAGGGGATATTAACATGATCGTCCCCCAGGTAGCCCTGGAAACTGGTGCGAAATCCGCCATAATACCGGTGTATGATCCCCAGCAGATGCCCCCTGGACTGCAGCAGGAGATCGTAAAATCTGCCCCTGGTGTGACCATTGTATTCCCCAAACCATTCTGTTCACTGGAAGTGATGGGAGACCCTTACATCGACCAGTTCGCCATTAAGTTCGGCAAACCTCAGCTATCCATCCAGGCAGATAATTACATCAAAAAGGTTGAAGTTTTAAGGGGAGCTCCCTGCGGATCAACCAATTTCATTGCCAAAGCCCTGTGGAGCATGCCCGTAGATGATGCGGAGCTGGAAGCCACCCATAAACTACACAACTATCCCTGCAATGCCAGCACTAACACTGACCCGGCTGTGGGTGACACCAGCATGCACCTGGCCAGCTACCAGATAAAAGAAGCAGTTAAAAGGGGCCTGGGATTTGCCACCAAATCCGCAGTGGTGAACCCTGAAAATTGTGATACCCAAAAATGCCAGGAGGAATGCCTTAAAAGCTGCCCCCAGATACTCATCGGACTGGACACCATAACCCTTACTGAAGATCAAAAGGCAGTGATTGACCCGGCCACCTGTGGTTACTGTGAAATATGTATAAAAGAATGTCCACTGGATGCTATTGAAATAAAAATTGGAAGGTTTGAACTGGAAGGGGATTAATCCATATTTTTTTCTTATAGTTACATCAAAACTGTTCGTAACAAATATTATATGAATTCAAATGGAAATATGGATTCAAATGGAAAAATTCAAGCAGGTGATATAATGGATAATAAAGAAAAGGTGATTAAAGCTTTCAAAGACTCTGAAGAACCTTTAAACGCCACCAAAGTCAGCCAAATATCTGGTGTGGAGAAAAAAGAAGTCGATAAGATCATGAAAGAACTTAAAAAAGACGAAACTATCATCTCTCCCAAAAGGTGCTACTGGGCTTTAAAGGAATAGATTAACCTTAAAAGCTACCTACTCATATTTTTTTATTTTTCAATAGATAATCAGTCAAGTAGTTAATCACTTTAGCAAATCATCAAGCATAATCAGTTCAAGCAAATCATCAAGCATAATCAGTTCAAGTATAATCAGTTTTCAGCACACCATCCTTTTATTCCTGTCTCCGTTTATTACTGTCAATATGAGGGCATAGGTAGACAAAACCTGTTAAGTATTAAAATAATATCAACTAATTTATTAAGGACTTTTAATTAAGGACTAATTACTGATAAGTGTTCTTTTATGGATTGTGTTTCTTAACTAAAATGGGCCGAGAGGAGTACTAAATGAAACTTTACATCATAAGTTCAGGGAAGTATGGCAGTCGTATTGTCAACAGTCTGGCAGAAATGGGACTGGCCAGTAGCATGGTGGGGTTAGAAGAGATTCCGGAGGACCTTCCGGAGTTCATTGATGATTTTGAACAATACGTACCCAAATCCATTCCCACTGCGGATCTCATCCTGGCAGTGGGACTCTATGGTGATATTAACATGGTGGTACCCATCATCGCCCGGAAAAGCGGTGCAAAATCAGTGATCATACCCATCCACGACCCTACACAGGTACCTCCAGGCCTGCAGCGGGAGATTGAAGAATCTGCCCCTGAAGTTAAAATCGTATTCCCCAAACCATTCTGTTCCCTGGAACCGGTGGGAGACACCTATATAGACAAGTTCGCCCGTGAATTCGGCAAACCCAAGATGGAAATCGATGCAGATGGTCTTGTTAAGAAGGTGAAGGTACTTCGAACTGCTCCTTGTGGCAGCACCCACTACATAGCCGAGAACATTGAAGGCCTGCCCGTTGAGGAAGCAGAGCTGGAAGCAGGTAACAAACTACACAACTATCCCTGCAATGCCAGCATGACCACAGATCCGGTGGTGGGAGATACCATGCTCCACCTGGCTGGATACCAGGTTAAGGAGGCAGTCCGCAGGGCTCTGGGATTTGCCATGAAATCAGCTGTGGTGGACCATGAAACTTGTGAAGCCGATGAATGCCAGCATGAGTGTATCAAACACTGCCCCCAGGTACAGATCGGACTGGACACAGTCACCTTAAATGAGAATGAGCAGGCAGTGATTGACCCGGCTAGCTGTGGCTGCTGTGAGATATGCATACAGGAATGCCCCTATGGATCCATAGAAATGGAAGAAAAGAAATTCACACTGGAATAAAAACCCCATATTTTAACTTTATACAATTTATGGCAAATTTATAATCAATTCAAATTTATAATCAATTAGTGAGATCAATTACTAATACTTAAGTTCTAAATTGACATCAGTTTATACTTAAATTGAATCAGTTATAGATTTGAATCAGTTTTATAATAAAAATGCAGTGATAAGTCCTAGAGAGTGATATTGATGCAAGGTAAAGTAATTTTCATAGGAGCAGGACCCGGAGACCCGGAACTACTAACCATCAAAGCAGCCAAGGTTATTGCCGAGGCAGATGTGATTATTTATGCCGGATCCCTGGTGAACCCAGAGGTCCTATCCGGAGCCAAAGCCGAGGCAGGCATCTATAACAGTGCCCAGATGAACCTGGATGAGATAGCAGACTTAATGGAAAAATCTGTCCAGGAGGGGAAGCTGGTTGCCAGGGTGCACACTGGTGACCCGGCTATCTACGGAGCCATAGCCGAGCAGATACAGTACCTTAAAGCTAAAAACATTTCATATGAGATCATTCCGGGTGTGAGCTCCCTGTTTGCCTCTGCAGCTGCACTGGAAGCAGAGTTAACTCAGCCTGAAGTTTCCCAGACAGTTATAATCACCCGTCCCTCTGGCCGCACACCCAAACCAGAAAGGGAGGCCATTTTCCGCCTGGCAGAACACCAGGCCACCATGTGCATATTCTTGGGAGTGCATATGATCGGTAAAGTAGTGGCAGAATTACTAACCTTCTACGACCCCGGAACACCGGTGGCAGTGGTTCAGAAGGCCAGCTGGGAGGATGAAAAAATAGTCAGAGGCACTCTGGAGGACATAGTCGACCAGGTGCAGGATGCTGGTATCACCAAGACCGCCCTTATTGTGGTGGGGGATGTGCTTGGTACAGGTAAAGTCACTCCATCCAAACTGTATGACGCCCACTTCACACATGAGTACAGGGAGGGTGAAGGAGAATAGTTAGTGAAGGGTTCTCCTTTAATTAAAAAAGAGTATCCGTTTAGATTAGGTGTGTTGTAAAATTATCTAAAAAATTCTTTTTTTATTTTTATACCCTAATTATAATCATTTCTATATTTCTATTTTAAAATCAATCTTTAATCAATCTTTAATTTAAAATCAAAAAATTCCAATTCCCTTTCTTAGTATTAATAACCTTAATTTAATTTTCTTAGTTTTAATTCCTTATTTTAATCAAAATAATTGTAAAAAGAGGGTGGAGTAGTGTTTATTCTAATAAAAATAGCATCCATTAAAAAAGTATCCATTAAAAATAGTATTCTAATAAAAATAGTTAAATTCCATGTCTATTTTCCCATAGCTCTCCATATCATCCGGGATACGCTGTGTAAGATCAGTCCGGTGAAGGCTATGAAGGCTCCTAAAATAGTGATGAGTGCTGCCAGGGTGGTGGGTAATAAGGTGGTCATCTGCCCGCCCAGATACTCGCCAAAGAATTTCAGACCCAGTATCATTCCCGCTATCATCAGAATAAGTCCGGGAATGGTGAAATAGTATAATGGTCGATTGAATTCCATATCCTGTAGGATTCGCACCAGCACACTTACTCCGTGGCTGAATGGATTCTTTTTATGATGAGTTTCCTCACCATAGGTGGTGGATATTTCCACTTCTTTAATCCTTAAACCTGCCTTGGCTGCTTCAATGAGCATCTCACTTTCAATGGTGTAATCAGTGCTGTGGAAACGGAATACCGGTATGGTGTGACCGGCAAAGGCCCGGAAACCACTCTGACTGTCAGTAACATTCATCTTTCCACTGATGTTGGTGGCAGTGTCCAGCACGTTCTGACCCACCCTCCGGTAAGATGGTGTGTTCTTACCATTACCGTTTAAGTAGCGGCTGCCATTTACCAAATCAGCCTCGCCATTGAGTATGGGTTCTAAAAGTCGGGGTATTTCATGGGGCTCGTGTTGACCATCGGAGTCAAGGATGACTATGATATCGGCATCTTTAGCTGCCTTGAAACCAGTTTTCAATGCAGCTCCCTTTCCCAGATTCTTGGGGTGGACCAGCACTTGAGCTCCCGCTAACTTGGCTAGCTCAGCAGTTCTGTCCTGGCTGCCGTCATCCACAACGATAACCCGTAATACCTGTTGACGTGTTCCCAGAACCACGCTGCCTATGGTTTTTTCTTCGTTGTAAGCGGGTATAATGGCGGTGACTTTTATTAATATTCCTCCTGGTAGATCTGATCAAGGTACATCGAATAATATTGTATGATATTGACAATATAATTAATTCGCGTATATATTCATTAACATTTATGTAAACCTGCATTATTATAATTTAATGATACTTATTTAAGAAGTTAGAAATATATCTTATTATTTACATACTTTTTATTATAATAATTAAATCCCTTTATATAGGGAATACTAATTGATTACCGGTTCATATTTTATTTCTTTTTCTTATTTTAATACATACTAATATTCAATCTGTGTCAGGGAGTTGTTTTTAATTAAACAAGTGATTTGTTCTTAAAACTTATAAAACTTCTTATTCTTTTGTTGCTAGAAAAGATTCCCATCTTATAATAGTTGTATAATATCTAATTCTGGACATAGGTAGCCCTACCGCTCATACTCCCATCTGAATGAAAATTATTATGATAATGGCTAATAAAAAACGACGTTAGTAAAAATAAAAATATTTTTTTTAAAGGGCTAAATAAAAGGTGTTTGACTTTGAGATCTCAGTATGAAATTCAATAACTGTAAAATATTTGTTAATTAGTAAATATTATATTCTTTCTTTGTATTCTGACTCTTTAAACATGATTTTGAATGTGGTTCCATGATTTAAATCCATTGACATCGTACCGTCTAGTTGACCAACTAAACTATTAACAAGTTCCAGGCCGAGTGAATCTGTGTTTTTATAATCTAAATCTTCAGGGAATCCTACTCCATTATCACTGATTATCAGTTCATAGTTATCAATAAACTTTTTAACAGATACTTTGAGTTGCCCTTTTCTTCCATCGGGAAATGCATATTTCAGGCTGTTTGAGATTAGTTCGTTTATTATAAGTCCGCAAGGTACTGCTGTCTCAATATTCAACATTATGTCTTCTACATTTATGATTGGCTTAATTTGATCTTCCCTGATGCCGTATGAATAAAATAAATCTAAAACTAATCTTTTTATGTATTCATCAAATTTAATGTGTGTTAAATCTGTAGATTGGTACAATTTTTCATGAATCATGGCCATGGACTTAACCCTGTTCTGGCTTCCCATTAAAACATCATAAGCCATTTCATCACCCTCTACATGCTGAGCTTGCAAATTAAGCAAACTGGAAACTATCTGCATGTTATTCTTAACACGGTGATGCACTTCCTTGAGGAGAATTTCTTTTTCTTTTAATGAATATTTAAGTTGAGTGATGTCGTGCACACTTCCTATGAGCTTTTTGCACTGGCCACTCTCATCTAATAGGGGTGTAACTGCAACTGCCCCATACTTTTTTCCAGCAGGATATTCTGTAACTTCTTCCCATCTAACAGTTTTTTGCTCATGAATGGCTTTTTTATAATTACGGAGAACTAATGTTAAGGAAGGTTCTGGAATAACTTCATGAACATATTTACCTAAAACCTGGTCTTCTCTTAATCCTGTAGTTTCAAAAAATGCAGGGTTAGCAGAAGTAAATCTGTACTTATCCTCTCCTTCTACTGATAATGAAAAAAGAACATCAGCAGCGTTTTTGTAAATTGAAGAAAGTTCTTTCTCTTTGTTTAACAATTTCTCCTGTGCATGGTTACGTTCTGTTATGTCTCTTATGATGGCTGTGAAATAGACTTTTTTCTCTATTTGCCATTTAGTCAGTGACATTTCAAAAGGGAACTCTTTGCCATCTTTTCTACGTCCAATGGTTTCTGTGTTTTGTCCGGTTAACTGGTGCTTACCAGTCAATCGAAATTGTCTAAGACTCTCCATGAATTTTTCCCGGTATCTTTCAGGCATTAACCTGGTAAGATTAGAATTATGCAGTTCATCTCTGGAGTAATCAAACATTTTCAGTAAGCTCTTATTAAAAAAATAGAATGTTACCCTTAACGTCAGTGGTTATAATCCCATCCAATGTGTATTCAACCAAAGCACGGAAACGTAAAACGCTTTTTTCCAGCCTTTTCTCTGACTCTATTCGTGGGGTGATATCCATTATCATCCCAAATATTATATTTCCTTCCAGATGTGCACTGAGAAGAACGTTAATTATTTTACCAGTACGGGATATCATGTCAACTTCATGATTTCGGAATTTACCCTCTTTTATGAGTTTCTTAATGATGGTTTTTCTATCTTCTAAATTTTTATAGAGTTGTTGAGATTTTCTTGTTTTAAATTCTTCAACACTTTCAAAACCAAACATTTCAGCCATAACTTCGTTGGCAAAGAGTATATCGCCATTTATGTTGGTTTTATAAATCGCAACCATTGAATTATCAATCAACTCATGGTAATTCTTCTCTGTCTCTTTCAATTCCTGTTCCATCTTTTTTTTGTAAAGAGCCATTTGGATGGATAATTTGAGTTGAGTGGTATCAAATGGCTTGATGAGATAAGCATAGGGTTCTGTGACCATGGCTTGTTGGACCGTGGATTCCTCAGGATGAGCAGTTAAATATATGATGGGTATATTGAGGTTTTTAATCTCAGATGCAACCTCTATGCCATTTTTCTTGCCTTTTAAGATAATATCCATTATAATAAGATCTGGTATGATTTCTAGGGCTTTTTCTATTGCTTCTTCTCCATTGGAAGCAACGTATGGGACTAGATAACCAAAAGATTCCAAGGCATTCTTAATATCCATTGCCTCTATTATTTCATCTTCAACCAGTAATATTTTAAAATCACTCATTTTTCATCAGCAATATTAGTATAGATATTTGGCATATTATGTCTTTATGAAAAAAGATGGTAATTAATTACTATCCTAACTACTTATTTTACCAATCAATAATTATATTTCTTGCTAAATTCCTACCGTAAACTGTTTAAAAAGGACGCATTACTCCTCAAATGAGGCCTATTTGCTGACATACCCTACCGGGGTGATACCAAAAATAATAAAATGGGACGTTACCATGGAGGGTCTTAGATACCGACAAAGAATACTGCATCCATCCATGGCTTCTTCACAACCCCGTTACCGAAGGTGGTGCACTGGATAAGTATAATCAAACAACTTCATATAATTTATCATAAATAACCCTCTGACATAGTATTAATGATCCCAGGTGGTCAGCTTAATTAGTTCATGAGAATCTGTGGTTAGAAATGATTATATGGTAATAACAATAAAATCTATTTATCATTTTTTTAATGGATAATTATTCAGTTTCCATAATACTAAATCCAGCTATCCCTATGTTAAGCTACCAGTAAAACTGAGGAGTAATGAACTTGAAGATCACCGAAATGGATAATGAGAAACGTTTCCAGATGGGATTACCCACTAATTATATTATAACCCTTATTGTTTACCTTTTAGCACTTATCGGGGCAGAACTGTTAACCACTTATGTTAATAAGACCTGGGGGCTGGCGGCTCATACCATTATACTCTTTGCTCTTCTGGTGAATGCAGCTATGGTGGAATCAAATGATTTCTCCAACCTGCTTCGCAGCATGATGCCCATACCCATCATACGCATTGTGGGACTTTCCATACCCATGATGCAAATAAAACCATTATACTGGTTCCCTATTGTTGCAATACCACTTTTTGCAGCGTCTATTGTCATAATGCGTCGTCAGAATCTTTCCATGAAGGATGTGGGATTGGTTCTGGGTAATATCAAGATACAACTTCTCATTGCCGCCACCGGGTTATTTACTGGTATTATAGAGTTTTTCATCCTCAAACCGGATCCACTTATCTCCCAGTTTACTCCCCTTCTGCTTATCGGGGCTTTTTTCATCCTGTTAATATCCACTGGTCTGGCAGAGGAATTACTTTTCAGGGGTATCCTGCAAAACAACACCACCAACATGTTTGGAGCAGCATTCGGGCTCATCTACACATCCCTGATATTCACCACCATGCACATTGGCTGGATCTACTTTGCTGATTTAGTATTCGTGTTCTGTGTGGCCCTGTTCTATGGTTTCTGCCTTATCAAAACCAAATCCATCCTCGGAATAACCGTTGCCCACGGAATATCCAACTCCATGCTGTTCCTGGTGATGCCCTTTGTGAATTTAGCAGCCTTTGGGATACATTAGTTAGCTGCCCGGGATTACATTGGTCTGGTTATTCCTCTGGTTGGTTATCCCAATAAATAAGCCCAGAGTTCCATTGAAACTTATAAAGGAAGATATATCCTTAGAATCCTTCAAGATAAACTTATAAAGGAAAATATATCCTTTAATATCCTTCAAGATATCATAGATCTTCAAGATACTGATTTTAAAATCATATAACATAAAAAAAAGAATGGGAAATTAATAGGGAGTGCACTTAGAGATAGTATGTTTTCTGAACACTCTTAGCAGCGGATCTTTGATCGTTAGGATAATAAATGAAATCACTGACTCCCAGGATACGGAAACTGTCTCGTTTTAAAGTGTAAGTACCTTCCCAATCAGTCATCACCCCATCAATGGTGAAATTACCAGTAAAGTTCTTACCATCATTCTGGAAATAGGTGACACCAGTCCATGCTGCACAGGTCAGATTCATATGACCCTTAAATGTAGTGTTAAACATGGCACCCTTAATATCCTTGCTTAGCAGGGCGTAAATGGTTCCAGGACTGACTTTGATCTCATCAATTCTACCAGTACCATTGAGTCCATCAGCAGTGTAATCCAGAGGACTTTCTGATTTTTCAGCACCGGATAGTTTTAAAAAGAAGTTGAAGTTCTTTCCCTTCCCATTGATCTTGTAAAACCCACCCAGAGATCCGGAGTTAGGATCACTGGGATTGGTGGGTGGTATGGATACTTTAGCAGAGTAATTATATGGGATCTGGTCAAAAACAAGGCCACTGAAAAATCCACTGGAAACTTCCAGGACAGCGAGACCGGAAAAGGCCACAACCAGTACCACAACTATGATTAAGATTTTCTGATTCATTTTAACCAAATAAAAATTTTTGTTTGATCTAGTAAACTCTCAAAAAGAATTTAAAATAAAATAAAAAAAAGGGGGTGTTTTTTAGACAATACTTGCAATTGCACGACACAGTTCAGGAACTCGGGTGATGGTGATGGTTACTGATCCATCGGCATTCACTACGATTAATTCCTCCTCAAAGAGAGGTTCCTGATCAGGTGTATCCACAGATTGTATTTTAGCAAGGTCTTCGGGTGTTGTTGCAATATAGGCAACGCTGTCAGTGATGTTTGATGGGAGTGTAGATATGTTCAGTGGGTTGAAGGTTACATTGGTAGCCTGTGCGGTTGATGGGGGGTATAGTGTATTGGACCAACCCTGGAATGCTATATTAAGGCTTCCAACTCCACCACCAGTGGTGTTGAATAGTCCTTTCCAAGATTGTACCCGTATGGTGGTTCCTGCAGGTAATGGTTCGTTACCGTATCCCAGTGCCTGGGATAAATCAATGGTTAAGTTTCCGTTGGGTTTTACGAATGTATCTGCCCATAAGGTCATGTTTGTCCCGTTTTTATGGGTGGCATTGGCAACCATTTCCACATGCGCCCAGGTGGTACCATTGTTTATAATTGCAAGCTTAGTGCTCTTCTCATTAATGGCACTAGCATTAGTGTTATTGGATGAAGTATTGTCATTGCATCCGGATACAGCCACAACCACTATGACTACTGCCAGGATAGCAAATAATCCTAATTTGTTTTTCATTTTAAGACCACTCCTAGAGTATGGTAACAACTTTGTAGGTGACTACTGCGCCGAATACAAAGAGTAACGGAAGTATGGCCACATTGGAGCTGTTAATAAAATTGTTTATTTTACTGTTTTTGTGGGCCTCGGAGCTTAAAATCTCCTTGAGAGCCAAAAATGCTATAAGGGCCACCACGGCTATTAAACTATAGCCCATAATGTCTGCAGAAGTCACAGCAGTGGTTGCAGTGGCTGCCGATGTGGCTGCAGTGGTGGTGGTTGTAGTGGTAGTGGTTGTGGTAACAGTCGATATCATGTGTATACCTTCTTTTGTTCTTAATATATATTTTTTTCCTTTTTCTGACAATATACGGTTCCAATCGCAATAATCACCACTTAATCGGTTTAAATGATTAAGTGATGGCTAAAGTAATAAACTGGATAGGTGTATTATCTTTTTAACGATAAATAAGCTTTACTAATTTATTATTTGATGATGCTTGTAACGTTGCAACCCATGGAGTTAGTTACTGTAACTAATGGATAAAAATAAAAATGAATGGAGTTCTAATGGGGGTAAATGAATCAAAGAGGTAATAAATTACCTTCTGAGTCTCACTTAGGTCACATTCAGCCACAGGTGCAGGGATCGGTAAGCTGTCTCATTATCCGGTAACTTGTAAAGCAGGAACTCCAGTTTCTTCTGGCCGGTGGATCCGGCGGTGAAAGTGTATGGTATCTCCACCTTCTGCCCATTGGTTAAGGTCATGGTCTCATTTTTAAGTATGGTATCATTCATCTTCACCACCAGTTGATAATCCGTGGTGGTGTATTCATGGTTCACCACTCCAATGATCATGGAGCCGTTTTGGCCGGTGGTGAGATTGGTGGGATAGTTACTGGCCTTACCATCCGGTCCTAAGATGTAGAATTCAGTGAATTTCTCACCCTCTTTGGGTTTGACTATGATGTAAACCGTGGTGGAAATGGCCAGGAGAATAGTGATGATTAGAATTATGGACAGTATCCTCTCTGTTCTTGACTCTCCCTTGAATGATCCTCTGATATTCTTGGTAAACTGACCGAAGGGAACAAAGAACCGTTCCTCTTCGGGTAGTTTCCTCCGTCTTAGGAAGGCAATGAGGCACATGGCCAGGGTGAAGATGGTGAGACTGATTAGTATGGGATCCAGACGGATGCCCCAGGGTGTGTAGTTTAAGGCCAGGCCAATGAGGGGAGTTACGGCAATACTCAAACCAAAACTTAAAGCCGCCCTTTCAATACCATCCAGATCACCCCACTTTGGGAAAAGAGCTGCAATTAGAGAATAACCTGGGATGAATAAAACCAGTACGATTCCCAGGATGGTTCTGATGAAGGTTTTATTCAGTGGTGGTATGAGTACGAAGGCCACGGTGAGGAGGGTGATAGCCGCCACCAGTATGATGTCCAGATGATAATTACGAGGCTTAAAAGATGGGGGGGTCTTTTTAATGTCACGTCTAGCAATAATTCCACTTTTATCGTCCGTAACAATTCCAGTTTTATCTGTTTGCATTGGTGTGCTAATGGCCTGTAATTTTCTCAGGGTCTCTTCCTTTGCGGTCTGGGAAGGAGTTAACTCTGTTTCATCCACTTCTTTTTCAGGGGGTTCTTCTGGTTTTTCAACTTCAGCGAGGTCTTCTGGTTTTTCCAGTTCTTCTGGTTTTTCCCCTGGTTCAACTTCTTCTGGTTCTTTGAAGGTTTCCTCATGATCCGGGGAAATTTCTTCATGGTCTTCGGCTGGAACGGTGTCATGTATTGAGCGCCATTTTCTGATGAATGCTCCGGCTGAGAGTATCACCGATGCCACGAACATTATCTGCACCAGGTATTTGGGCATGGATGGTAATAGATGGGTGGTCCAGGCCAGGAAAGATAGGATGAAGAGGATAATGGCAATAATCATGCTGGCTATGATTAGATTCCTTGAACTGGTCTTTGATTTATCAGGGAATATGATGGTTAGCCCTGCGTAGCCTAAGATAAAGAGGAGTAAAATAAAGAATATGATGGATGTGGTGGTGGTTTTCAGGGGATTGAAATAGAGGAACAGGAGTGAAATCCCACTTAAAAAGAGGATCATCACCAGATCCCAGTTTTTAAAACCTGGTTTCTTCTCGGATGGTTCTTCAGTCCACACTGGTTTATCCATTTCCGCCTCGTAGTCAGTGGTGGATGTTTTAACCTGTTTTTCCACCCTGAGGGGAACACCCTGGGGATGATCATCTTCATCTGGGGAATGTTCATCCTCTTCCAGGATGTACTTATTCTCACTAGGGGGGTGTTCATCTTCATCGTATGGATATTTATCTTTAAGTCTCTCATACTGCAGGGGTTTTTCCTCTTTCAAATCCTGATATTTTTGAGGTTCTTTATCTATCTCATGCTCTTTTTTTTCAGGTTCTTCAGTTTTTTCCACTAAATCTTCTTCAGGATAGTATTCTGCAGTGTCTTCTTTATCTTCAGGATAGTGCTCATCTTCAGTTTCGTAGTGATCCTCATATTCATCTGGTTCTGCCTCTGCCTTCTGCCTCATTAATGCTGCACGCTGGATGGACTCCTCTAGAGTGAGTTGTCCATCTTTACGGGTAGGTTCTCCCTCTCCTGATGGCTCTTTCCGCCGGGCCATGGCTACCAGGGAGAACACGATGGCCAGGATGAGGAGTATTTGATTGAGGTTCCCCGTGAAGGAGCTCCATTTAAGACTGCTGAATATGAGTGGTAAAAAGAGGATGAAAAAGACTCCCAGAACCAATCCTAGACCTGCACGGGGAGTCCAGCCCATTTTCTCATCACTGGGCCAGATGGCAGTTATCAGTGCGTATCCTGGTAGAATTAAGATTAAAATAGATGGTAAAAATGATAATGGATATCCTTTAAGCAGCTTAAGCCAGCTCATTATTAGAACTGCTCCACTGAGGATGATAATCAGTAAAAGGTCTTTCTGTAATGAGAGTTTCATAAACTGTTGTTGGGATGAAGAGGTATAAAATACTTAGTAATGATAAGGGGCCTTATTAATCTAACTAAACACTTCTTCTTGTAAAGTAAAAATCTTGTATAGTAAAAAAATAGATTTTATTTTCTATTTAGAAAATCTTCAACTTGTTGGATAAAATCCGGGAAGTCTTCCAGGTGTTCCTGGAGAGTTTGAAAGGCAAGTTTATCATCAATATTCCCATAACGGTGTACTAATATGTTACGGAAACCTTTCATGAGTTTAAGCTTTTCTCCCAGGCCTTTGTCAAGTATTCCGGTATTTATTAGATTATCCAGAATGCTTCTTCATCATGAGGCATTCCATTGGATAGGTCGGAGTTTATTATGGAACATTATATCCCAAATATTTTCTATGGAATATTCTACCCTTTTGTAGATACCATTTTTAACCAATCCCAGTTCAAGAAAATCATCAAAATCATGAGGAAGGTTATTCCCGACTAGATCTATGCTCTCCTGGATTTTTCCTTCATTTTGTTATGGATGATGTCGGGTCTCATGTGATCATTTCCTCTCCAATATAATCGTAGTAATATTTCTTAAAATCTTCGAATTCCTTAATGGTCTGATAGGCCACATCATGCAGAAAATGATTATCCCGGGAGTAGAATAGTTTGCCCTTCAAAACATCATTTCGTATGTACTGTGTAAATAGGAGAGTATAATATTGTTTACGCACGGTTTAAGTCACGCATCGGTTAAGATGAATTTTGAACTATTCTTCGAAGTGTCTTTAAATGATTAAATCTTAAAAAAGGAGTGGAACTTCAATAGTGTTCTGGGATGATTATGAATGAGTTTTAATGCAAGTGTCTATTATAATGCAAGTGTCTATTATAATGCAAGTGTCTATTATAATGCAAGTGTCTATTATAATGCAAGTGTCTATTATAATGCAAGTGTCTATTTCCCAATAGAACCTAGATATAACTCATATTTTGGGCGGTACAGTTCAAATTCCTTGGCAGTTTTAATGGCAATTTCATAAAGCAGATCTTCATCCTTCACATGAAGCACTATACCCTCCTTGATAACCCGGGGCCTTATATACAGGGGCAGATCCTGGAAAACCTGCACATCAACCTGTTCATGGTAGGAGTATTCTATCCTTTTGTCCAGGCTGTTTTTAAGTTTATCTGGGAATAAAACCAGGCACAGATCCACATCCCGAGCTTCCTCTCCCCGGGCATAGCTACCGTAGAGTATAACTGCAAGTATATCCGGATCTTTTTCCATCTTTGTTTCCAGTTGGTTCAGGATGGTTTCTATCCCCTTATCAATCATCTGATTTCCTCCAGAAATTTAATTATCGCCTGTTTAAACTCACTTATATCCCCCAGGTCACGTGTGAATATTTCATAAACCCTTTGATTATCAATTTGAGAATATCCATGCACCAGTACATTGCGAAAACCTTTCATTTTCCTGAGTTTCATGACCAGATCTGGGTTTAAAACAGTTCCACTCATCTTATCCAGGAAATCTTCTTCCTGGTAGGGTAGACCCAGCTTCATCTCCTTCACCATAATGGCTGAAATATCCATAACCGCGTCAATGGTTATTTGAAGTAATCTTTCCAAGGCCCTTCTTTTTACTAAACTCTGAGCATATTCCATGGAAGAAGAAGGCATTATTTCATCAATCTCCTGGAGGTACTGATCCAACTCATCTATTTTGATGTAGATTCTCTCTTTATCCATGAAACAATTCTCCTGAAAACTTACTACATTTATATATAATTTTTCAAGTATTATACATTATTTAGTATAATCTAAAATTAGGTAAATATACGGGGTTTTTAAAAAAGCAAATCTGCTATACTGAACCAGTCATCATAATCAAGTTTGAAATAACAAATGGTTAAACCTGAGATATGGATGGGTTTAACTCATACTGAAACTAGTAACGTGAATACTGAATTAGTACCAAAAAAAATGGGAGTTAAAATTTTTACCAATTTTTTATAATGTCTATTTTTCTAAAAGGAAATTATAATAAATGGTAAATATGATGATGATTATATAATCCTATTATATGCATGCTAAAATGATGAAAAATGTGGATGAGAATGGGCGTCTAGTTTTACCCAAGAAATGGAGGGATGAATATCTGGAAGGCCACTCTGTCATCATGGAAATTGTTGATGATGAAATCAGGATAAAAACCTACAAACCACCTAACATTCTAAAACTTCTTAATTCCATTGATGTGGATGTTAAATCTGATTTAAGTGATTGGAAATCTGTTAAGAGGGAGTTAATTGAAAAACAGGTTCGTTGATACTAATGTTTTTATTCATGGATTGTTGAACCTGGATAGGGAACTGAGCGAAACTGAAATCAGGATTAAAGAGAACTCTGCCAGAATTATTGAAAGAATATATAATGGTGAGCGTGTTGGTATAAGTATGGCTCAGGTATCTGAGGTTGCCAATATATTAGAAGCCTATACACCAGAACATTCTCTAATTATGGAAGATTTCCTTATCAACATGCCCAGTATAACTGTTTTTGGTGTAAATCGAGAAATAGCACAAAAAGCTTACAATGTGATGGAGAAATACCAAACAAATAAAATAGGGCTAAATGACTCTATTGCTTATATCATAATGATGGAACATGGGTATAGTGAGATTTATTCCTTTGACAAAGATTTTGATACTTTAAGTGGTGTTAAGCGCATCCAAGAATAGAATTATTTTTTCTCTATTGATTAGTTTCTTTTGACTTTAGACCTATGATAAGAAGCATAATTGGAAAAGAATAGTATATGTTGGAATATAAATATCTTGAAATATAACTTAGCTGTCAAATTTTCAATCCAGGAGAAAAATAAAAAATGTACCACTATAAAGCGTTCGGACTGGAAATCTCATCGGAAATCGAGTTACCGGGAATGATTGAAGGTAACGAACTTATGGAAGGTTCAGATAATCCCGATGTGAAGATCACCCTGGGAAATGTAGACCCTTCCCAGGTAACCCCGGCAGAGGTGGAAGGACCCAACTACCGGGTTACCGGTGGTGATGTGTACTTATGGTGGGATGATATTGGAAAGATTCGAATCAGTGACGGGAAACAGGTGACTGTGGAGTCGGAAAGAGATCTGGAAAGCTCTGATGAACTAAATATCATACCATTTCTACTGGGACCGGTGATGGCCCTTTTACTACACCAGCGGGGATTCCTGGTCCTGCACGGCAGTGCGGTGAATATGTGTCGTGGTAAGGTTGCTCCAAGGGTAGCCCGGGATAATATGGTCTCCAGTGAATTGGTCTCCAGTGAATTAATCCATGATAATGTGTCTTCGGCTGCAGTGGCCTTCTTAGGGCACCGTGGTAATGGCAAATCCACCACTGCCATCCACCTATACGTGGAAGGCTATCCACTGGTGGCAGATGACATTCTGGCCATAAAATTCGATAATAAAGGATCGCCAGTGGTTTATCCGGGTTATCCTCATGTGCGTTTATCAGAGGAAGCTTATAACCAGGTTAAGGAGCACACTGATATTCTAACCCCCATAAGGACCCTGGCTGGTAAGGTGTTCTGTGATGCCTCCCACCAGTTTTCACCTGAACCAGTGAACCTGGAGAGGATCTACGTTATTGAGAAAGTTTTAGGGGATGATCAGGATAATAATCCTGAAATCCGGGATGAAAATAAGACTGGGAAAATGGATAAGGGTATCCTGGTTGAAGATGCCAAGTCAAATAAAACTAGAAGTAGAATATCAGTTTTAAAGTCCCAGGAAAACCTCATTGACTTAATCCGTCACTCGGTTGCCAACCGTATCTTCCAGCAAACCACTCAGAAGGAGAATTTAATTCTTTGCGCCCAGCTTTTGAATAATGTTACTGTGAAAAAGTTGGTGCTGGTTCATTCCTTTGATAGTATTCAGGACATGGTCCGGGTTGTTGAAGAGGATGTTGGTATAACACCTTAACTTATTGATGTGGATTTAAAAAATCAGTATTGGCGATTGGAAAGCAAGTTAAAGATGATTTACTTGAAATAAAGATGATTTACTTGAAAAATATTAAATGTATTTAAGTTTTTTATCTATCATGCACATTGCATTGTCCCTTAAAATAATCCTCTGGGCTTTATGCCTCCCCGATTTAACAATTACCTGAATATCTGATATTTTCCGGGCTTCTCCTATGATTCGGTCCCCTTTTATGATATCTCCCTGGTTAGTATTAATCATTCAAATCCCCTTCAAACGCCCTTCATGTTTTAATTCTTCAGTTATCTGGTTTACCAGTTCCAGGTCCAGTTCCAGGTCTGCGGATACTTCAGAGATATAGGCTTCATCATAGCTACGATAATAACCTAAAACTTCTTTTTTAGCAGTTTCATAATCAATGTCTCTGATTTTAATTACTCTGATGCTTTTGAGTTTGTCTCTTATGGATTCTCTTACAAAATCGGAGGCACTTAAATATATTCCTGCATCGACCAGGCCGGATATTTCTTCATATTCCCTGGGGGTTAATTTTGTACCTATGGTTTTGGATTGTTTTGTTTCCTTTTGGTTTACATAAGTCATTGTTAGTTGTATATGGTTAACGATATATAAAATTAATACATTCTTTGGTTATTAAATATTTTATAAATTGTAATATATATTCCTAGTAATATAAAATGAGAGTGTAAAGTTATTGGTGTTTGATGTTTTGTTCAGGGGTTTCCTGCCTATGTTCTTCATTTTTTGGTAGATATTTTCCCTTTTTGAATGAATATAGATATTCTTAATCTTAGGATTCAAGACCTTATTCACAACCAGCATAATTAAATCTTATTGTGGTCAATATTTTCTTAGATAAAATTTAAATTAAATAATCATTTCTTTATAAAAAAATAATTGGGGAATTTAAAAATGACAGCATTATCCAGATCATCAAAAATCGTGGTTAGTAAAGAAGTGGTGTCCTGTGACCTTGGTGGGGAAACCGCCATGCTGGACATGAAAGAAGGAATTTATTATGGTCTCAATGAGATAGGAACCATAATCTGGGAACTCATTCAAAAGCCTATAACCATTCAGGAAATCGTTGACAAGATCTTAGAGGAATACGATGTAGATGAAGATACTTGTTATTCTGATGTCTCTGAATTATTGGAACAAATGTTAGAAAATGGGCTGGTAGAAATCAAATGACTGTTTTATATGATTTTAAAAAACTTTTCAGGATATGAAATTTAGTTTTAAAAACATTTTTTTTAAATTATTATGTGTTAATCATTTGGGTATTCCCTTTTCCCGAAAGTGGGCAAAATAACCAGAGATATTGGAAAAAGACAAAATTATGATAAAAATGATGTTTATAGATTAATTCTGGGCTGTAAATATAACCAGTCGTTTTGTTTTTATTCAACATGCCTTACTAATGCTCTAACCGGGCAAATACTTTTAAAACAACAGGATTATAAAACCCGACTTCTCATTGGTGTGATAAATGATGGGGAGTTTTGAAGCACATGCATGGCTAGAATATGATAAAGAAGTTTTATTCGGCAAATCAGAGAAAGAATTCATGCCATTAGTTGATATTTAGTAATTTAAACTGCTTAATAAAATAACCAAAATAACTATTTTTTTATCTGTAAATTAAAAAAAATTAGAAAAATACCCTGAATAATCAGGGTTATATAATTGATGTTTTCTAGCTTCGAATTACAACATTACCTGAGTTGTTAGTTGTCACCGGGTCGTACTCTGTTTCGGCTGTTTTTTGAGCAGTCACAGTTTTACTTCCTAACCAAAAGGTTCTTTCAACACGTAATGCTAGTCTTACAGTTTGACCTGGAGCTAAAGTTCCGATAGTCCATTTTCCTGTGCTTGAGTTGTAAGATGTTCCCTGTGGAATATTACTTACAGAGACGAAACTTATTCCACTTGGTAATGAAGTAGTTACTTCCACTCCATTTGCGGTGTCAGGGCCATTATTAACGACATCGATGTATATGTAAAAGTTTGAATACAATCCCGGTTGTGTAGTACTGGCACTGACAGTTACACCTATATCCGCAGCTTTTGGAACAGTTAGGGTTAATGTTTTCTTATCGTAACCTGTGGGGTCGTACTGGTTTTGTGCGGTGGTGTTGGCATAGGTGGTTATGGTTCCGGTTTGTGCTACTTTGGCAGTTATTGTTAGGGTAGCACTGGCACCATTATTTAGTGTTCCAATGTTCCATATTCCACTATTGCTGTTGTAATTAGAGCTACTGCTGGATACATATGTTAATCCAGATGGCAGTTTTGATGTTAAGTTTATTCCTGTAGCTGTGCTGGGGCCGTTGTTAGTGGCAGTGATTGTGTACACTACGTTACCCTGGTAGTTTGGGGTGCTGCTGTTCACAGTGTAGGTCACGGCTATGTGTGCAGCGTTTGGTACGGTTAAGGTTAATGTTTTTGTATCGTAAGGATTAGTTTCGTACTGGTCCTGTGCAGTGGTGTTTGCGTAACTGATAATTGATCCAACCTTGTTAACATAGGCAGTTAGGGTTAAGATTAAACTTTCACCAGGTGCTAATGTTCCAATATTCCAGATTCCAGTGGCACTGTCATAAGCTGTGCTACTGCTGGACACATAATTTAATCCGGAAGGGAGTAATGCCTTAACTTTTACCCCAGTAGCATTAATAGTTCCGGTGTTTGTGGCAACAATAGTGTAAATCACATTATCGTGGTAGTTAGGAGTGCTATTGTTCACTGTATAGGTTAAGCCAATATGTGGTGATATAATATTCCCATTACTATCAAACCAGATGGTTTTGTTGGCTATAACACTAAGAGCTTGGGCACCAGTCCAGAAGTTCTTGTAGGTTGCTCCGTTGTCTCCTTTACTTATCCTTGCATAGGATGGATATGAATCATTGGGGTCGTTTTTCCAATCTAAATCACCATATATAAATGCGTAGGTGCTTTGATTGGTTATTATAAGAGTTACTGTGTTAACCCGGTTAGTGTTGGTGTTTTCAGAGTGGCATGGCACCTGGTACCAGGTTATGTTCACCTGATTGTTAGTGATGAGGTAGGTGATGCTACCAATGTTGGCAACATCAAAGTCAGCCCAGAATGGGGCTATGTAGGCCACGTATCTGTTTAACGTGTTTGATTCCGGGAGTTGGTAGTAGTATGGTCCCTGGATTGGAGCTCCTAATCCAATGGCTCCATTAACAGTGATGTAAATAGTGTTGTAGGTTTGCCCGTAGAGGGTTATGTTAAATGGTAGTGTAATGGCGGTGGTTGTTCCGTCATCTGTGTTAATAGTTCCGCTTTGAGTTCCTTCATCTGTGAATATATCATCCGGTATTGTTCCAGTAACTGCTAAGCTAACATTCTGAGCGTTGTTGGTGCTATTCCAGTCATACTGAGTTTCAGCAGTTTTGGTTGCGTTATTGGTGAAGTTACCCATTTGTGTTGCATTGGCAGTGATGTTGAGTATGGCTTTAACTCCGTTAGCTAGGGCTCCAATGGTCCACAGTCCTGTGGTTGGGTTGTATGAACTGTCGTTGTTAATCCAGTTTAAACCTCCGTTCCATGAAACTTTCCAACCGGATACTGTAAATCCAGTTGGTAATTTACTGGTTACCTGAACACCTGAAGCGTTATCTGGGCCGTTATTTGTGGTGTTGATGATGAAGTTCACGTTACTATTGGCAGTGGGTGTGCTGTTGCTGACTGTTTGAGTGACTTTAATGTCAGCTGATAGTGGTATGTTTAGAAGGATTTGTTGTGAGTTATCAGTAGGATTCCAATCATGCAATTGTTGGATACTAGGTGCTGTTTTTTTGGCTTCGTTTATTATACTGATAGCCGTGGAATTAATTGTTATATTGAAAGTTAGTATGGCACTTGCTCCGTTATTTAATGTTCCAACATCCCAAACCCCTGTGAGGGGGTCGTAAGTCCCCTGTGAGACGTTAATGGAGTTAATTATTATTCCTGATGGTAAAATGTCTGTTACTTTAATGCCTGAAGCTTGGTCAGGCCCATTATTTTTGGCTGTAACAGTGAGTATAACATTTTCTAAGTACTGGGGGGACTGATTGCTGGTGTTTTGAGTTACTTCTATGTCTGCAGAAGTAGGTACAGTTATATTTATTGAACTATTTTTATTAGAATTAGTTGCATTAACGGTGTTGGTTATCGTGCCGGTTCCAGTTACTCTGGTGAATATGTCAAGTGCACTAGATCCAGAGTAGGGTAAGAATGGCAGGGTCCATGTGAGTGTTCTGGTTGCGCTATCATAATTGACTGTCCCTGCACTTCGCACATTATATCCCAAGTATTCCAAACCTTCAGGCAATACATATCTAACTATAACATTTGTAGCATCATTAGGACCACTATTTGATGCAACAATTATAAATTTAGGTGATGTTGCATATCTCCAAGTGGTGATAGCATCACTTGTACTTATACTAACTACAACATTTGTTTGAGGTGTGTATTGGGTAGGGCTGATAATAACTTGTTGTGCATTATTGGTTGGATTCCAGTCGTGTAACTGTTGTATTGTGGGTGATGTCTTTTTAGCGTTGTTGAATAAAGTGTTAGTAGTATTAAGAGTAGTGTTTAGAATTAAGGTTACATATTGTCCGTTATTAAGAGTTCCTATATTCCATACTCCTGTGAGAGGATTGTAATTTCCTTGTGATGCAATAACAGAGTTTAATATTAATCCTGAAGGTAATAAATCGGTTATTTGTACTTCTGTGGCGTTATCAGGTCCGTTATTACGTGTTGTAAGTGTTAAAATTATTTCAGAACCAACGGTTGGTGATGGGTTGTTGGTAGTTTGAGTTACTTCTATATCTGCTGATGTTGGCACGTATGTGACAACACTACTTTCGTTATTGGTATTGTTAGGATCTATTTGGTCTAAGCTAATTAATTTGGCTGTATTATTGGTTATGATACCGGTTCCAGTTACTCTGGTGAATATGTCAAGTGCGCTAGATCCTTTATTTGGTATCAATCCTATAGTCCATGTCAATGTTCTAGTTGCGTTATTATATGTGACTGTTCCTTCGCTTCTTGCATTGTATCCGAGATATTCCAGTCCTTCTGGTATTTTATCTTGAATTACGACATTTGTGGCATCGTTAGGCCCGTTATTCGTTGCAACAACAATATATTTTGGTGAAGTTGCCTCTCTCCATGTGCTAATGGAATCACTAGTACTTTTAGTCACTGCAATATCTGCTTGAGGGGTTGTATAATTAGTGTCTGTGGAGTTTGTCGCAGATACCGCTCCTGATATAATAATTGCAAAAGTTAAGGTAAGCACCAATAAAATGAGACTTTTCTTCAATTTTCCATATTCCATTTTTCTTCACCCAACCTTATTCTATATTTTTTTGTGATAATTGTAACATTTATAAAAGCATTTTATCTTTTGTTGTGATGATTAGCACAGATATTTATATCATAATATATAATTAATGTGAAAATTGCTTATAAACGTTTCGCTTTATCGAATAATATTGACATCAGTGAACAACAAATACTCCTGTCAAATTATATTTTTTTTGTGAAAAACATCACAAATGTCTATATTTTTGTGAATAATGTCACAGGAATATAGCTTCATTACTTATCTTGGTGAATTTGGGATATATATTTTTGTATTTGAGAGTGAAAATTGTTAGATATGAACAACAATCTTTGACAATAACAAAAAAATATCAATTAGTTGAATTATAATTTAGTATAATAAAATTTGAGTAAATGGATATAACTAAATCAATTTTTACAATAGTGTTTAAAACTAATAGTTAATCGTATGTGAATTTTAGAGGAAACTAGATGAGCGGTATTACAGGTATATTTTTTAGAGATGGTAAATTCATCAAAAATAAGCAAATTAAAGATATGAATGAATGCTTATCTCATCGTGGCCCTGATGGCAATGGAATTTGGGTTGAAGAGTCTGTTGGAATGGGTCATCAGATGCTTCACACTACCCTTGAATCTATAAATGAAAAACTTCCATTTAATGATGATGTTAACAACATGACTATAACTGCTGATGCTCGAATAGACAATCGGGATGAGCTCTCATCATTATTGGATGTGGAAAACTGTGAAGATGTACCTGATAGCTCATACATTCTTAAGGCATATCAGAAATGGGGTGAAAAATGTACTGAAAAACTTTTAGGCGATTTTTCTTTTGCAATATGGGATAATAACAGAAAAATAATATTTTGTGCTAGAGATCATATTGGTATTAAACCATTTTACTATTATCTTTCCGAAGAAATCTTTATTTTTGCGTCAGAAATAAAAGCTATTCTTGATGTATGGGATGATTTATATCAGGTTAATGAATCAAAAATCGCTGATTATTTGGTACCAATTGGTGAAGATACAGAAAATACATTTTATAAGGATATTCTACGTTTACCTCCAGCTCATTCTATTTCCGTAAGTCAAAAAAATCGAAAATTACAATGTTATTGGATGCTGAATCCGGATAAAAAAATAATTTTTGATTCAGATGAGGATTATTTTAGAAACTTTCACGATATTTTTAATGAAGCAGTTAAATGTAGATTACGAAGTGTTAATCCCGTAGGTTGTCGTTTGAGTGGAGGATTAGATTCTTCTTCTGTTGCTTCGGTGGCTAGAGTTCATCTTCAAAATGAGGGTAAACCTAATCTTAGAACTTTTTCGGCAGTATTTGATGATTTACCAGAATGTGATGAGCAGTACTATATCAAAAAAATAGTTGAGGAGGGTGGCATTGAACCATTTTTCATAAGTGTTCATAATTTAAGTCCGCTATCATCTATTCTAAGGGCCATGGATTTTTTAGACGAGCCCTATTATGCTCCAAACTATTATATTAACCATAAAATATTTTCTGAAGTCCAAAATCAATCTATCAGGGTTTTACTTGATGGTGTTGATGGTGATAGAATAGTATCTCATGGTAACGGTTATTTGATAGATCTTGCCTATGAAATCCAACTCTTTAAGCTTTTTAAAGAAATGAAATGTATTTCAAATAGATTGGATAGGAGTATGTTTAAGATTTTTATATTTAATGTTATATTTCCATTACTACCTTTAAATGTCAAAATGGTAATAATGAAACTTCTTGGTATGGATGGTGTTCGTAATTTAGATTATTTAAACGTAGATCTTGCCCAGCGCACTGGAATTAAGGAAATCTTCTATGAATCATATATAAAACCAACCCTGAAAAATACAAGATCAAGGGAAATCCATTATCAACTTATCACTACAGGTGTTGTACAACACTTTTTGGAGTTAGCAGATCATCGAGCGGCTCAGTTCTCGGTCGAAGCTAGGCATCCTTTTTATGATAAAAGGTTGATTGATTTCTGTCTTGCCGTACCAAATAATCTAAAAACTCGATTTGGTTGGGATCGTTATATCATGCGAAAGGCTATGCAAGGCATATTACCATCAGAAATACAATGGAGAGCTCAGAAAACTAATCTTGGAAAAAACTTCACAAGGAATGTTATGAGATTTGATCTACATGATATTGATGAGATAATCCAAAATAATAAGTTTATTGAAGATTATGTTGATTTAACTAATTTAAAAGAAAGTTATAATAAATTAAACGAAGGAAATGGCTCAGAACTCTTCAAATTATGGAAAGTAATAACCTTAAACCTTTGGTTGTTAAGTATAATCAAAATTGATAATTGTGATAAATAATCATATCATAATTTATATATAATTGAATATAAAAAAAGAAAAATGATTATCATGAAAACTGAAGCAAATAAAAAATTTTATAATAAGCCTGAATTAGAAATTCATGGGGATTTAAAGAAGATAACCAAATTTGGGGATTTTAGTGGCGGTGATGATGATGGTGGTAGTTCGCACCAAATATAATTTCATAACTAATAGTTATAGTGAGTTATAGGGATTAAATGATTTTCAGGGCATATGGTTTGAATATTAATTCTGATATTCACATACCCGAATTTCAACAAATTTCTGTAAATAATCCTGATGTTGATGTTACAATAAGGATAAAAAAAATTCAACTACCTAAAAAAGCAGAAATAGAAGGAGATAGTTTTAAAGTTCATATGGGGGTAATATTTAGGTTTTGGGGCCATATAGGGATATTTGAGTTGCACAATGGTAAAAAAATATATGTTGATCCAGCATTTGATGTTGACCCTAATTTATTAAGACGTTTTTTAGTAGGGACTGTTTTTGCTGTTCTTTTATACCAAAGAGGGTTATTTATTCTTCATGCAAGTACCGTTAAGATTGAAAATTCTGCAATTGCTTTTTTGGGTAATTTTGGACTTGGAAAATCCACAACTGCCATGGCATTTTATCAAGCAGGGCATCCGATAGTAACTGATGATTATGTGGCCCTTAATTTTGATGATAATGAGTTTCCTCTTGTTGAACCTGGATTTCCTAGATTAAAATTGTCGTATGATTTTTTATCAAATAATAATCCAAATGATAAAACATTTCATTCAAATTATTCTAAAAATTTTATAAATGTAGACAATGGATTTCCTAAAAATCCTATAAAACTAAATAGATTATTTGTTCTTGAAAGGGGAAACGATTTATTGATAGAACCTATTAAACGTCAAGAAGCATTCAAAGTATTATTATCAAATACATTTGTCAATAAATTACTCAATAATTCAGAAAAAAGAAAAAATTTGTTATATTATTCTCGTATTATACAAAACATTCCAATAAAACGTTTAGTAATACCCAAATCTTTAAATGTCTTAGTTGATGTGGTTAAATTAGTCGAAAATGATATTTTTGGTCGTTATTAATAATAGGTTAATTATGTGCTTTCTTATTGCTATTTTTCTATTTTTAACTTTCATTTTTCCTTATTTTTATTCTCATCACCTACAAATGTTAATTTGTGCGGGCAAGCGGCAAGCTATATATGTTGTTAACTCATGATTCGAAAATTGACAATAATTACTTGGATGAATAACAATTTCCAGATAATACAATTTTCACAATTAATACTCTCATTAATATGTGTAAATACAACTAAGCGCGCAAAAACTGGCTATAAGACCATATAATATTCTTTTAAATAACATTTTTTTTTATTTAGCCATGGCTGTTTGGAAATTAGAAATTGATTATAAATTAATATCTCATTATCTAAAGAATTTAAGCATGATTAATGGGCTTTCTCATAATTAAAGTTATAATTTGCATTGTGAAGAGTTTATTATAGTGCAAAGTCTTTAAAATTAAATAATAAGTACGTATAACTCGAATACCTAATTTTTTTGTGACAATAGTCACAAAGATTTTTTTTTATTATAACAGTTTGTGAATCATTATGATGTATTAGAAAAATTGTTCACGTTAAATAACATATGAAAATCTTTCATATTTATATGATGTGGGGTGAAAAGGATGGGCAAAAAACTGTGTATGAAAAACTTACCTCTTGCGTTTTTTGTATTTGTATTTGTAATGGCTGCTAGTGGAACAGCTACTGCTGCTGTGAATCATAATACCCAACAACCAGATGCATATGTGGTGGAAAGTGGAAAAATGTTCACAGGCCCTACTGCCATACAGGATTCAATTGACAGCTCTTATACTCAAGATTGCTACAATGTGTATGTAAAACCTGGAAACTACTCCCAGCAACTTACTGTGAGCAAAAGTATAACCCTTAAAGGTATGGGGACCAATCCTGAAGCTACAACAATTGAAATCAACACAGATGGGAATGTAATAATAGTCCCTGATGATGTAACTGTGACCCTGAAAAACTTGGCCATCATCAATACTGGTACTGGAACCGCTCTATCTGATACGGGTATGATTAACCTTATAAATTGAGTAATCATCGAAAATTATGTGGAACCTGTCGTTGAAGAACCTCTAGTTGAAAACGCCACAGAAATGGATACTCTTAATAACAGTGAATCAATCATTAATAATTTTGTAGTTGAGAATCAAAATAATATCACTACTCTTGAGCCTCAAAGTAATGATATCCCAATTCAAAGCATTGATCTCACTGCCGACACTGGCCTTATTACAACAGAAAATCCAACAACTACAATTACTGAATTGGTTACTCCTACAAGCACAGAAGAATCAACCACTCCCATCATTGATGAAACCCCTACTACTGATACGAACGAAAGCTCAACACCATTAGAAGATGGTCGTATATCATTAACTACCATGGCTTATGGGATGTTAATGGTGGTAGGTGGAGTCGTCTTACCCCGTAAAAATCAATAATTTTTAATATTCTTTTTTTACTTTTATAATCTAATTTAATTCAGATTTTTGATCCAAAAATTTCCTTTTATCTTGAAATTCTCCTTTATTGCCCCATATGCGGCGTATGTTAATCCATTTTTTATTCAATAAGTATTATGAGAATATTTCGTTAAGTTAAAGTAGATTTGTAAGATTAATCTATTAAAAAACTTAAATAGATTTTTTAAGAAGAATAAATCATATCTTGGAAAAACCAAAAAACTTTAACATCCATTTTAATAATCGTTATTAAATAAAAATATAGGTTAAATTGTGGTCAAGATGTCAGTAATTGTAAGTTTCTTTAAATTACCTGTCAAAGATAAAATAGTTATCTTGGAAGCTCTATTCTGGCTAATTTTAATAAGACTCATGATCTGGATATTCCCATTTGATTTAGTTCAAAAAAGAGTACAGAAAATTACCAGTCACTATACTTCAGACAATAAACACATAGTTTCATTGCCTCGGCTCAGACTTATAATGGGGATGGCTGCCAGATATGTACCTCGAGCTACCTGCTTAGTCCAGGCACTTGCGGGATATATCTTATTCTCAAGGTACGGTCATATTATATTCATCAAAATTGGGGTTTCAAACGAAAATGGGGAGTTTGAGGCACATGCATGGTTAGAAAAAGATGGAAATGTTGTTTTAGGAGAATCAAAGAAGAATTTCAAGACAATACTGGACATTGATTGACAACATTGGACTTATTGAAGAATATAAATCATGGGAAGAGAATTAATAATGGTAATGTCATGGTAGATCTACAATATTATAAAGACAGTCTCCTGGGCCAGTTCACCAAAAACTTAACCCAGTTAATGCCTAAGAAAATTATCTTTACCTTAACTTTAATGGTTATTTTAACCATCACCGAAGCAATTAGTCTACTTATACTAGTTCCATTACTTGGGTTAGTGGGTTTGGATGTGGGTCAGGGATCACTAGGTCAGATTGACGGATTACTCTCAACCTTTTTCACATCCTTGGGGTTGCAGCCAACATTGGCCTTAATCTTGGTTGTCTACGTGGTTGTGATAAGTGTTAGTGGCTTTTTAGCCCGATATCAGACGCTCCAGACATCCCAAATCCAGTATCAATTTGGTTCTCACCTCAGAAAACGTCTCTATAGTGCCATTACTAAGTCTAACTGGTTGTTTTTTTCTAGGATGAAATCATCCACCTTATCGCATGCACTAACCAAT
>Ga0074198_1000699_pt1 | contig 30197 bp, 34 predicted proteins | sample EPASupsiteSAE323_FD_64527 | JGI IMG/M metagenome (GOLD analysis project Ga0074198, IMG submission 64527) | Bioremediated contaminated groundwater from EPA Superfund site, New Mexico - Sample SAE3-23 | ecosystem: Environmental > Aquatic > Deep subsurface > Groundwater > Contaminated ...
CACAGATGCTGACCTACTTCCTGAGCCAACCGAATACCTGAACCCGGAGGCGAACTGGAGCGCACAGCAGGAGAGTGGTGTGAGGGAGATCTTCGTCATCAGCTATCAAAGAAATACAATCCTTATGGTCCGGAATAAGCCTTTCATCTGGCAGTGGTGGTTGTAACACAAGTTTGCGGGGACTGTTGCGTTTGACAAGGCCATCGAGATGAATCAATCCACAATTAGCAACGCCCTGGTATAGCGAGACTCGACTGAAGCCATGAATATATTCGAATAATCCATCGTTGTGAATTGACTAATCATGATTCTATTTCGGCCTCAATATACAAGCAGGATGGGTGATGTCAAATGGGGTTCAGCATGAGAGAAATAAAAAAAGGTCAAAACTTCAAAATGAATAATTTTCTCAGCTAAACCCTTTTGATTAGACATTTCTTAAATGATTTCTTTGATCGTTTCCTAGATCTCCTCCTTTTCTTTGAGGCACCAAGAACCCTTTCCTTATCGAGCTTGATAGACACTTTTGGGTTTTCCTCTTGGGGTTGTCTTATCCTGCCCTCACGTGCGAGGTCGTTCAGAATATCTATGAGCTCGGCGGAGCTCACTCTCGAACGCTGGCGCAGTCTATTGCGATTCAGTTTTCCATTCGAGACCGTGAGGGCCCAAAGGACCCGGTCTCGTGGGGTCTGAGGCGAACGCATACTGAGAGATAAAATTTGAAGAGATAAAAACCTGAGGCGCGCGGAGCGAAAGTAATCAAATCATGCCTTGAATTAAGAAGGAGATCTGGTGGCAGTTCAGGAAATGATGAATAGAGCTGGCATTTCACAGTCTCCGCGTGATCGTGTCCTTTGGGTACTCGCAAGCTTCGGAAGAAGAATGGAGCGAGGCGAGCTTAGGGCAAAAGTGGGAATGAGATATGTTCACTTGGACTCCATTCTTGCGGAACTGCTCAAGTAAGGCAGGATTGGAATAGACGCAAGCAGTATCATAAGTTTGAAGTAGATCTCTGCCTTTCGAGCCAAACTCTTGCCTGCCTTTTTCAGGCAAAATTGAAATCTATCGACTCTTACACATCCAGCTTCGATATGCGCGCCAGATAGCTTTCGTTCAGCTCTTTTCCATCGATGTGATCATAGATGTCGATCGCCTCTCTCCTCACCATCCCTCAACTCCTGGATTTACTCCCTGGTAATCCCGTATTTGGTTGCCTGGCCAGAGCATTTAAAAGAGGACGAAAATTAGCTTTCCCACAAATCCATAGTCATATCATGATAGTACTCGATCCTCTTGGGTGTGAACTTGAGAACAACGTATTCGGGATTCTCTGGCTTCTGAAAATAAGGTTCCATCATGGGGGTCCAGAACTTCTTTTTTGTCTCCAGGTCTTCATGGACCTCGGCCTTTCCCCCTATTATGACATAGGGATCGCTAAAATTCTTGCCGGACCAGATGGTGAGAGCCACATTTGGGTTCTTCTTTATCTGCTCTACTTTGCGAGAGCTCTTGTTTGTGGCTCCGATCAAAGTCAGATTTTCCTGGCCCATAAGGGCCATGTACCGCACTGCGGGCTTTCCTTCGTGGATTGTGGCAATGGCAGCAACGACCTGACCGCCCATTACTTTGAGGATGCTCTCTTTTAGTGACATAGACCTAATAATGGCCCGACTTCCAGATATAATTATGGGATTTATTAATTCGAACAATATATCATTGATTCTTGCTCTGCCATGGATCAGAAAGCGTCATTCTGTAAGACAAGATGAGGATTCCTAATTACTTCCAAGTTTCCTATCAGATAGGATGCTTAGCTAACGATTTCATACATTTTCTGCTCTTGAGACGCCAATTTTTCTTGATTTACCTTCTTTTTTGCTCATTTTTCGATAGCTGCCGCTCAGCTTAGATAATATTTGCTTTTTTCAGTGTGCAGAGTTGATACAGATTAAAAGTGAATGCTGTCACCATCATCTTGACGCCAACCCTCTTGACAGTTGTAACAAGAACTCTTCCCGAATCAAATACTCTTTTGAGGACCGCATGAGGCCGTTCGCCAGGTGCTCTCAGCTTGCTGATTAATCGGTTTCTCTCCGTATCAAGCTCACCCAGTGGCTTGTCAGTTGTTCTGCGTTTCATCGTGAAATCAACACCTTTAGCCTCTACCCCAAAGTATCCTCTATCTCGGAGCACTACCTCGTTCTCAATAGATAGATCAATCTGACTGTCATGCAGCGACGCAGTAGTAGTCACAATTTCGCGCATCAGACCGTAATCTATATCGGTTTTCTGATGGAGCTTGTAACCAAAATGTGTTTCGTTTCCTTTCTTTGCCCAGGTGCCGTCTCTGCTGCGACAAGATTTAGCCTCGTCGCCTCGCGGTTTTTTTTGATGACCCCGGATCCGCTTCAATGAATGTGGCATCTTGAATCGTTCCGCGTTTAACCTTTAATCCCTTGACGTCCAGCTGTCTTTGAAGCTCCGACCATACGGTTTTATCCATTTCGGTTTTCGTCATCCGCTCCCTAAACAGCCATATTGTTCTGGAGTCGGGAAATGGATCAGGATAGCCGAGGAATTCCATAAACGATAAGCGATCTGCTATCTGTCTTTCAACCTCAAGGTCGCTCAGGCCATACCATTGCTGAAGTATGAGAATCTTGAACATGACAATAACGTCGCAGTTAGGCCGTCCCCCCTTTTCAGTTTTGTTTTTGTACATCTCATCGAGAAGCTTCCTGATTGGGGCCCAATCTATCAGATCCGATATCTGCAATAGCCTATTTTCAGGCATTTTCTTCTTATCTCTTGCAGTTTTAAATGCCCACCCAACAAACGAATTCATAATAATTAATAGTATTATTAATATATATACTTTTCTATACTTTTAACGATCTTGAGTTTATAGGAATCCTCAAGATAAAAGGATATATAATAAGATATTATTACATTTTTTGACAAGATAGGTCCCAAATCAAGAACGATAATCCATCATCATCATATGCAGATGCCGATATGAACGAGGAGGCAAACAAAACATGAAATGCATCAAGGATAATCATGCAGACTTTAAAAGTAATCGATATCAGGATGAAGCACCAGAGGCCAGCAACGAATCTCCTCAGACGCCCGTCAGGAATCATATAACAATAAAAGATCATGGGGCCGTGTCAATTAAGGGTGATGTCCACAATGGCAAAAATTATGTGCCACGCATGCAATTCGACGATGGTCAAATATTTCCTGAGACTTTGAAGTTTTTGCGGGAAAATCGAGAATGCTTCGAGCAGGTATTCAAAATCGATGAGAAGACCTTCAGCCCGGATAATCCCGAGGCTGCCACAAATTTAAGCATACTTGGATCCATTCTAAAGGGTCTGAGGAAATTGCAGGAAGCCAGAAAATGCTTCGAGCTGGCTCTCAAGATCGACGAGAAAGCCTTCGGCCCGGATAGCCATGAAGTGGCCACTGATTTGGACGAGCTTGGATCGGTTTTAAAAGATCTGGGGGAACTGCAGGAAGCCAGAAAATGCTTCGAGCTGGCACTCAAGATCGATGAAAAAGCTTCCGGCCCGGATAGCCCAGAAGTCGCAACAGATTTAGACAAGCTTGGATCGGTTCTAAAAGATCTGGGGGAACTGCAGGAAGCAAGGAGATGTTGCGAGACAGCTCTCCGGATTGACGAGAAAGCCTTTGGCCAGAATCATCCCAATGTCGCTATCAGAGTCAACAATCTAGGATCGGTCCTGATAGATCTGGGTGAATTGCAGGAGGCAAGGAAATGCATAGAACGAGCACTCAGGATCAACGAGAAGGCCTTAGGCCCCGATCATGCCAATACGGCCACGGTGGCTAGCAATCTCGGATTGGTCCTGAAAGATCTAGGAGAACTGCGGGAAGCCAGAAAATGCTTCGAGCAGGCTCTCAAGATCGACAGAAATACCCTCAGCCGAGATAATCTCTGCGTGGCCGCTACAGCCAGCAGCCTTGGATTGGTCCTAAAAGATCTGGGGGAGCTAGAGGGAGCCAGAATATGCCTCGAACTTGCTCTCAAGATTGAGGAGAAAACTCTTGGCCCGGATCATCCCGAGTTAGCTATCAAAATAAATAACTTCGGATTAATCCTGAAAGATCTGGGGGAACTGGAAGAATCCAGAAAATGCATCGAACGTGCAATTAGACTAGGTGAGAAAGCTCTTGGCCCAGATCACCTCCGCATGGCTGCGATGATCGCCAACCTCGGATCAGTCCTGCAGGATCTGGGGGAACTGGAAGAATCCAGAAAATGCATCGAACGTGCTATTAAGATCAGCGAGAATGCTTTTGACACGGATCATCTTCGCGTGGCTGCGATGATCAACAACCTCGGATCTGTCCTGCAAGATCTGGGCGACTTGCAGGAGGCCAGAAAATGCTACGAGAGAGCCAATAGAATTTGCGAGCAAGAGATCGCTAATGACCATCCTATAAAAAAGATGGTAAAAGAAAACCTGGAATCGCTTGCCTCCTGATGAATTCAAATATTGACGCAAGAGTATGTTTGCCTTTATGGACAACGAATCCATGCTCTTGCATTCCATGGTTGTGAAGGAAGCTTTGGGCAGGAGTTTGAAACGCCCAAGGCTCTGAATGGAGAGAAATAGGCCTGCAGGGCAAAGCCTATGCAATAGCAAAGAAGCTGCCTCCATGGCCAAAGATGTCAAAGCCTAACCCAACCCTGATAAAAAGGCGATGCTTCGCCCTTTCTTGTTCTATGATCTATGCCGAGACTCCGCCCCACCATCAGTGGTCGATGGAAGGCCCCCTGAGATAGTCAGGCTCTTGTTGTATGTTATAAAAATTCGCACACGCTCTGCCTGTTCTCTTTTTTCATGGACAATGACAATTCACTTCAGGCAACGCCTTTTCTGGCATAGATTGGTTTTTTGTTATTTGCCAAGACATCGATTTCCCAGATAAATGGCCGCCGAATAATATCCCATCATTTCCTTGTCGTCATGGATGGTTAATATGTTGAAAGCGTATTGTAAAAAAATTTTAGCATTATCTGTTTCCAGAATTACATATAAATACTTTGAGTAAGTAAAGTGAAATAATATTTGCATTATAGTTCGATCAGTAAACTATATATAGATACAAGTTTAATGTCTAAACTGTCGAAACTGTCTCGACATCAAGATATAGGCATAGCTCTGAGAAGGACGCAGGAACAGACGTCGATCTGTCAAGGAATGCTCAATTCTAGATTAGATCACCGGTTGGGGTCATTCGTATTTATAGATATTTCTGTCTGAGCAGCTTCGATATGAAGAGACTTCGCGCGGGGGAATTCGAATGGAAAAAAAAGCAACGGGGGAAGATAGACTGGATAGAATCGAGAGGCAGATCCAAGAATTGGCAAAAGAGGTCTCTACAATCTCAGCAATTGTCATGGACCGTCATACGAGAGACGAGGAGTCCAAACTATTCATGAGCACGAAAAACGTGAATCCTTGGACTCTACAAACTGCCCAAAAGTTAAGTTCGGAATTAAATAGCGAAATAGCACCATTGCGTCGAACATTAATGGCACCAAATATGCAATACACAGCAAGGCTCTTCGAGACCTACCGCGATACATTGGATGTCTTAAAGTTGGATGAGATGGGATGCACCGCGGAAGAGGTGAGCAAAAAAACTGGAAGAAGTAGGAACACAGAATCAGGGTATCTGTACCGGCTCTATTTAGCAGGTCTACTCAAAAGAGTTAGAAAAGGCCGAAAGATAAAATATGTACTTGAGGACAAAGAGCTAATAAATCGTGTATTTGGGACGGTATAAAATAAGTCCTCATTCTCTATTTTTTCCCCAATCGCTTTGCAATTGCTTTAGCATCTTCGATTTCATCCAGAGTCATGCATATAATAGTCGATGTTTCTAAATTGTCGTTTGGCTCACCATTGTAGACCAAATCTCGTATCTTTACAATTGAGTCTTTTAGCAATTCAACATTATTTCCCCGCAATAGTAAAACAAAATCGGGCCATCCGAAGCTGATAAAAATTTCTTTGATATAAACACCATTACCAAGCAAGTCCTTTTGCTCTTTCAAATCCATTAGGAGACTTAGCGTTTGCTCCCTCTTGGCGGTTTCGCCTTTAATTAATGTAATTGCGTAAGTCATAAATCAGGGTTTATAACTTTGGGTACTACTTCGCGTTCATAATACCTGTACATGTTATGGACTAGCATTTCGAAAAGTTTCATTTCACTCTTACGCTTGTCCAAAAATGGTTTTTTTTCTAAATTAGAATCACCCACAATTTTCTCAAGCCTCACCACCCAGGCAACATTCATTAATTGGATTGGATTCAATCCATTTAAAGATCCATGTTTTATTGTATTTGTCACGTCTTTCCATTTTTCTCCATTAAAGGGCACTAAATTGCTATCTTTGAGAACACCTACGACGCTGCTTGTAAAAAGTTCTATCGCTTTTTTATAGTCAAAAATAAGCCCAGGCAAATTGGTGTGATCAAATAAAAACGATTCTTCAGAGTATCCACCTATGAATTCCTGTATTTGATCCTGCGGTACAATATTTTTACCTTCCAAAAACGTTTGGAATCCATTCAATATAATTTCCGAACTACTATAAGAAGATGATACATTTAATAAATCTAAAACCTTTCGCATAGCCGTCATTCTGACTTCTATCGGAGGGTGCGTGCTGTATCGGATAGCGTCATAAAATGTATGATATCCTAACCTACTTGAAAAGTTCAACATTGTGGAACCTGAAAAGAGAGATGCTGGACCACATAGATATGTGGAGACAATATCACAGACTACTTCGACTATCTGCGGATAAATATAGTTCTCAACGGTTCGTTGGGCATCTTCCTGATCCTTAAACTCATACACCAAAACATCCACTAAATCATATAATTCATATTTCATGCATTTTAAAAGTGGACCATTTGATTCCACCATTGTATGGGCTACTTCATGCGCCAATCCAGGCCAAAATCTGGCTCTAAAACAATCGTAATATGGGACTGTTATTAAACAGCTAGGTCCAGTTTCACTTAGCGGCAACATGGAATATTCGAGGCCAAATAGAGATAATGGCACATATTGCTTTTCCTTGATCCATTTTTCTCCAAAACAGTTTTCCATCAGCTCGTAAGACAAAGCATCAACTGCATTATACACTTTCCCAATTAAACTGTACTCGGATTGCAGAGTTGGCTGATATTCAATAGTCTTCAAAGCATGCAAGCCAGATATTCTCTGATCATGTAATTGCTGAAACCTTGCGAGGGTATCCATCAAGCCCCTTATGGAAGACGATAGTGATCGATGTTGACGCGCAATCGTTCCGTAATCACTGTTAATACTAATGCGCTCCAAATTGATCTCTAATTGATCGATGCGCTCTGCAAATTCCCTAAAAACAAGGTCAGAGTATAAGATTGGAGGGATTAATTTTTTTGATACACATGCTCTCTGGATTGTTTTAAGATTCTGAGCCAAATGCAGAAAAGTCGATTTAATCAGAGCTAGCCTCGACCGCTGCTCTTCAATGCGTTTCAATATAAATATTTTGCCAAAATCCGCATTGCTCATGTACCAAATAAGTTTAGGTTCGTGAATATAAACATTTCTAAGCTTTATTAATGATATTTTATTCTATGGCTTTCTCGTTGTCGCAGCAAGCTGGCGAATGCATGCTTGGAATATGCGGATGGCGATATTTTCTAAATGGCGAATCCTCAGACTCCATTACCAGCATTGTCTCGGCGCGAATTTCTGCTCGCTCGCAGCCTAGGAGAATGCCTTAGTCTTTAGAGATCATTTAGGGAGCCACAAGCTATGATCAACTTTTCAGAGGATGCTCTACAGCTTGGAGGCAAGGATTTCGAGAAGGTTGGCAGTTGACAGGAAATTAACGCCTAAGAAAGAAAACTGAGGCCTGCGCCGGGGAATTTTGCGAGACTAGACCCCAAGCTGCGGCACGTGCGCCAGATAGCTTCTCCCCAACTCCTCCTTATCGATGTGGTCATAGATGTCGATCGCTTCTCTCCGAGCATCGCCACGCAGTTCCTGGATGAATTCACGTGGCATCCCGGCCCGGCGAAGGTGTGTCGTGAACCAGTGGCGACAGCAGTGAGGGCCAAAGCGTTTCTCCAGAGGAGCGCCGGGGGTATGCAGGCCGACGCGCTCGGCTGCCTTGACAATAGCATTCCTTATGCCTCGGCTACCTAGCCTGCAATTGGTCTCAGCTACAAATAGTGCCGGATCGCTCGGTGCCCTTCGCTCTCTTGCCTTCAACCACCTGACCAGAGCATCTCTTGCCTCATTGTCGAAGAATACTGTTCTATTGGTCCGTTTCGCCGTGGGCTTTAGGCGGATGCTCATGTGCTCTATATCCACATCCGAGACATCTAGCTTCTCCAGTTCCCCTCTCCTCATGCCTGTCTTAAGCAAGAGCAAAAGAAGCGCCCTGTCACGGGTATCAATAGTCAGAGCCACCATCTGAGCTGCTTGTTCTATACTGATGATCTGTCGCTCTTCGGCATCCGGCTTATAGCTTCGCAGATACTTTTTCCGAATGCTTCTCACATGTACAGCAGCGCTACTCTTCCCCTGCTCTTCCAAAAGCTCATAAAAACTGCTCAGAGCAGAGAAATCCTTCTTCAGAGTGGCGGCACTATGTCCCAATCCCTGCAGATGCTCCAAATAAGCCAGAATATCCTCTCTGCGGGCCTGGCAGGGATCCATCTGGCGGGCTTCGGTCCAAGCCAAAAATGCCTTTATCCGGAGCTCATTGACTTCCAGCGTGCCGGGTGAGAGCCTGCGGAGCTTCTGGTCGGCCATGAATTCGGCCAACATGTTCATCCTACCCACTTCCAGCCTTTGGGTCCCTCGACAACGAGTCGCAGATCCTGGAGAGCATGGAGCTGGCCGGCAAGGGCTTTGATGGCGTCAATGTTCTTAGTATCGATCCCCAGGGCTTTCATGATTTCATCACTCCGACGCACGTGGCCATCCTGGAGAAGATCTATAAGAGCGGAATCAGGAGGAAGGTCGCCATCCAGGAGTGGAGCATAAAATCCCGATTGCTTGAGGGCGAAAAGTTCCGTCTCCATTTTCTGGATCAAGGCCTGCTTTTCCTTCAGCTCTCGCCTGAGCTGGGAAACCTCCTCGCGGCTCTGGCTTGCTTCATGGATTAGATTGGAGTCTGGCTTTGCTTCGTTGGCTTCCAAACCCTTGCGAATCAATTCGCGGGCAAAATGTGATAGGGGGAGCCCTGCTTTTCCAGCAGCTTCAATCAGATCATTCAATTCCTTTTTGGAATCGAGGTAGACGGTGAGAGTTCTGCCCTCGTACTTCTCCGGTGGCATGATACTATGTATGGTGAATACTGTATATAGAGATTATGCCCTTCAATCCAGGGGCCGCGCTCCGACTGGATCATCATCATGGCGATGGCCAGCAGCAGGACTCCCACATACTTCATGAGGTAATCGTAATAGCTGGAGACGGCCCAGGAGACGGGCACCATCAGGAAAAGGGCGATTATGATCGATCCTGCGCTGCCCAGGGCCGACAGGCGCACCGCCTCGATGCCCCGACCTTCCAGCATGAGCCGCTGGCCGGGAAGGACGGTCAGGGCGGTCTCGGAATCCGGCGCGCCGAGGAATATGGCGGGAACGGCGTCAAAGAACGTCTGGGAGATGCTGGCGGCCAGAATGATGGAGGCCATTTGAAACGGCGTCAATCCCTGGGCCAGGAGCTGCGGCGAAAGGGCTAAGAGCAGGGCGGCGAAGTTGTTCAGGTGCAGGCCCGGCACAAGGCCGCTGAGGATGCCCAAGACGAAGCCCAACGCGATGCAACCGGCAAGGATGAGATCGACCATTTACTTCACGACTATTTGGGAAGAGTTGTCGTCAGCATATTAATAACTTACTTTAAGTACGAACTTGTGATAGGGATAGAAGGGCAGAAGTCAAGAGGCAGGAAGCTTTGACCGCCGGAGTCAATTGCAGACAGGCTTGGCGGCGCGGCTGGCCCGGCGCTTTCTCGGCAGCCTTGCCCGCGGCTTTGGAAAACCCTTAAATACTGGGGTAATAGTCGATCTATTTATTCCGCACAGGGATGGGATTTCCTGGGCACATGGACCGGAAGGTCCGAACGCGCGCCCTGGTGCGCGTGAGTCGGTCTCGAATAGAGGCCTTTGCGGAGGTTTGTAATGACAAGATCCGAGAAGACAAATCCAAGAATAGTCCGTCTTATCAGCGCTCTGAAGGCGGTCTCTCGCGAAAGCGGCTCTCCGCTCTGGCGCGACATAGCCCAGCGGCTGCAGAAGCCCAGACGCAATTATGCTGCGATCAACCTCAGCAAGATCAACAGGCACACCCAATCCAACGACATCGTGCTCGTAGCCGGAAAGGTGCTGGCCTCAGGCGATCTGGAACACAGCGTTACCGTGGCTGCCCTCAATTTTAGCGGCCAGGCAATGACCAAGATCCAAGCGGCGGGCGGCAGATGCTTGCCGATAGAAAAGCTGGCAGAAGAACACCCCAAGGGGTCCGGCATTAAGATTTTGAGGTGAGGCAATGATAGTAGTAGATGCAACTGGACTGGTGCTGGGACGCCTGGCGAGTGTCACTGCCAAGAGCCTTCTGGCTGGCGAAGAGATCAATATCGTCAATGCCGAAAAGGCCTTAATAACCGGCGAGAGGAATGCAATATTTGCCGATTATGGACAAACGCGCGCTCGCGGCCACAAGGAGCGAGGTCCCTACTTCCCCCGCAGACCTGAGATGATCATGAAGAGAACCGTGCGCGGCATGCTTCCCTACAAGATGCAAAGAGGAAGAGACGCATTCTCCCGGTTGAAGATTTATGTGGGCGTTCCCCGAGAGTTCAAGGGATTAGAATTCCAGCAGCCGGAAGGAGCAAAGATGAGAACGGCAAGCAATAACAAGTATATCGAGCTGGGGGCCTTGAGCAAGAGGCTAGGCGCGAACTTCTGAGGGGTTTAAATCATGAAGATCATCAATACCTCGGGTAAGAAAAAGACGGCAACTGCCAGGGCCACTCTGAAGGATGGAAAGGGCGTCGTGAGAATCAACAAGGTGCCCTTGGACATTTGGGAGCCACGCCTGGCACGGCTCAAGATTCAGGAGCCCGTCCAGATCGCCGGAGATCTGATCAGAGCCATGAATATCGATGTCGTCGTCAGCGGCGGCGGCACGATGGGCCAGACCGATGCGGTCCGAACTGCCATTGCCAAGGGCATTGTGGAGTGGACCGGCGATACGGCGCTGAAAGAGGCATTTTCCGAGTATGACCGAAACCTCCTGGTCAGCGATCACCGGCACAAAGAGCGGAAAAAGTTCGGCGGACTTGGTGCCAGATCAAAGTACCAGAAGTCCTACAGGTGAAACTGCTTGATTCCAGTCAGGTGCTTTTCCTGTGGCAAAGTAGTCTCCCATGTTTGGGAGGAATACCGGGAGCGCATCAAGACCGAGCCTCCCGGCAAAGTCTTAGATGACTTGGGGATAGACAAATACTGCTGCAGGCGCATGCTTCTTGCTCATGTGGAGTTAGTGGACACGCTGAGGCGGTACCAGTAGAAGGGGGTTGTAGGGTAGCCTGGTCCATCCTACAGCGTTCGGGACGCTGTGACCTGAGTTCGAATCTCAGCAACCCCATCATACTCTTCCTTTTGAGGTGGCTATTTGAAGGGTGAGAAATATACAAGATACGAACGTGCGCGCATCGTAGGAGCACGAGCTTTGCAAGTTTTCATGGGCGCTCCAGTATTAATTGACACTAAAAATACTGACCCTCTCGAAATAGCGCTAGAAGAGATGAAACTGGGCGTAATTCCCATTACGGTTAAACGCGATCGCTATAGGTAGGTGAATTAGTTGGAAGAAGATGATGTGATAACGGTAGCGGGAGAATACGAGACTCTCATACCAATCGACGAGTACCTCGCCGCGGGCGTGCACATCGGTACTCAGCAAAAGACGAACGACATGATGCCTTATATTTACAGGGTTAGAACGGACGGCTTGTATGTCTTGGATGTTCAGTCCACAGACAAGCGCATCCGGCTGGCCGCCAAGTTCCTGGCCAAGTACGACCCTGCCCGCATTCTGGTAGTATCCGCCAGGCAGTACGGTCAGAGGCCGGCCACCATGTTCGCCAAGGCCATCGGAGCCACGGCCAACGTTGGACGCTTCGTGCCCAATACCCTGACCAATCCCGCCTTCCGGGGCTTTACCGAGCCCGATGCGCTCATAGCCACGGACCCCAGCGGCGATGCCCAGGCAGTCAATGAAGGCGTGGATGTCGGCATACCGGTAATCGCTCTGTGCGATACGAACAACATGACCTCCAATGTTGACCTGGTGATCCCCACCAACAACAAAGGCAGGAAAGCTCTGACGCTTATCTACTGGCTCTTAGCGAGACAAGTGCTGCGCGAGCGCGGCGAAGAAGACAGGTTCAAGTACACTATCTCGGACTTCGAGATGGAGTTTTGATCCATGCGGTCTCCGGCTGTTGCAGGTCAGTTCTATCCAAGAAGCGGAGCGGAACTCATGCATCAGCTGGGGGAGATGCTGCATAATGTGCCGGACGCAATCGAGCTTCCCGCACTGGGTGCAGTCGTCCCCCATGCCGGATACGTCTATTCCGGCCTAGTCGCCGCAGAGGTTTATTCCCGCCTACCGAAGAGAGATTGCTTTGTGATCCTAGGGCCCAATCATCACGGCCTTGGCGCTCCGGTCGCTCTCTCGCGCGACTCCTGGAAGACACCATTGGGAGTCGCCTCACCGGATTTAGAGCTGGCGGATGCGCTTGCCGGGACCATAATCGATTATGATGAAGTCGCCCATCTGCACGAGCACTCCATAGAAGTGCAGATTCCTTTTCTTCAAGCTCGATTTCAGAACTTCAAGATCCTGCCTATAGCTATGGGTCTGCAGGACGAAGAGACGGCAGTCGAAGTGGGCGAGCACCTGGGAAAAGCCATTCACAAGCTCAATCGGAGCTGTACCATAATTGCCAGCAGCGATTTCACTCATTATGAGCCGCAGGAAGCGGCTCGAAAGACTGACGCGCAACTGATCGAGGCCATCTTGAATATGGATGTTCCCGAGCTTTATGCCAGAGTCTATCGGTATAATGCCACAGCCTGCGGCTATGGGCCGATCGCCGCCACTATCACGGCGGCAAGGATGCTTGGCGCAAGCAGCGGAAAGCTGCTGCGCTATGCCACCAGCGGAGACGTTTCACGCGACTATAGCCAGGTAGTTGGATATGGAGCAATAACCTTCACGTGAGGAGGCAGATTTCTGACGTCGGCATCGGCTCCCGGTAAGGTCATCCTTTTCGGAGAACATGCCGTTGTCTCCGGGGCAAAGGCGCTTGGCGCTGCCATCGACCTCCGGGCCAAAGTGACCGTTTTGGACACTCCCGGCAGTACTACCATTGAGGCACGCGATCTATGCCTTCACGGATTTTCCCTGGACATCTGTTCCGGCCACGTCAGCTCGTCAGAGGCCGCCCATGCCACCAGATATATTCGTGCGGTTTTGCAGGAATTCGATGCCAAAGACTTATCGGTCAAGATTCAATCGGATATTCCTCTTGCTTCAGGTTTAGGATCATCGGCCACCATCGTCGTCGCCGCCACTGCCGCCCTAAATGCTCACCTGGGACTCGGCCTCTCCCAAAAGAATATTGCCGATCGCGCTCATAAAATAGAGAAAGCAGTTCAGCAGGGCCTTGGCAGTCCCACGGATACGGCTCTGGCAACTTATGGCGGCTACTTGCAAGTTTCCTCTCAAGTGCAGTCGCTGGAATTGCCGGGCATGGACATTGTGGTAGGATACACAAATCTGCCCCATGATACCAGATCCGAAGTTGCAAAGGTGCAGAGCTTGAAGGCACGCTATCCGGATCTGGTCGAGCCGATATTCCAGGCCGTCGGAGCGATCTCGGATCGGGCCGTCCCGCTCATTCGTGACCAAAAGCTATCGGAGCTCGGCGAGCTGATGAACGTCAATCACGGCCTGCTGGAGGCCGTCGGCGTCGGGACACGGGAGCTGGCCGAGCTGGTTTATGCGGCACGCGGTGCCGGCGGTGCGCTGGGAGCCAAGCTCACGGGTGCAGGCGGCGGCGGCTGCATGATCGCCCTGCCGACGCCTCACGGATTCGCAGCCTTGATCACAGCATTGCGGCAGGCTAAAGGAACCGCCTTTGCCGTCAAGACCGGCTGCGAGGGCGTGAGAGTGGAGCGTGAGCAGCAGTGAAGATCCTGAAGATCGGCGGCAGCATCCTGACCGATAAGAAGAACGAATCCCTGGAAAATGCCGCACGACATTCGGAGATCCGTCGCGTGGCCGAAGAGATTGCCGCCCATCCCGCAGAGCTGGTGCTGGTTCACGGTGCAGGCTCCTTTGGGCATGTGCCGGCCAAGAGATTCGGCCTTCCCGGCAATTTCAGCGCCGAAGGGCTCAGGGTGACGCACAATTCCGTGGTCAAGCTGAACGATCTGGTGGTGGAGGCATTGAGCAATGCCGGCCTCTCTCCCCTGCCCGTTCATCCCCTATCCTGCGTTCTTCTCAAAGACGGCAGGATCGAGAGCTTTGCCAAGGGGCCGGTGGAAGAGATGCTCAAGAATGGTCTGCTGCCGGTGCTGCACGGAGACGTTGCGATGGATGTGACCCGCAAAGCGGGAATTGTCTCCGGAGACCAGCTAGTACCATATCTTGCCGGAGCCCTTCATGCAGAGGTCGTGGCAGTGGGAAGCAATGTCGATGGCGTTTTGGTGGGCGGAAAACCAATGGCGAAAATAACCGGAAGGGACTTGCCGTCCATCGAGAAGTACCTGGGCGGAAGTGCGGGCGTGGATGTGACGGGCGGCATGAAGGGAAAGCTCCTGGAGATGCTCGACCTGGCCGACGCCGGGATCGACTCGGTCATCTTCAACGCGTCCACGAAAGGAAATATCGCCAGAGCACTTTCCGGAGAAACAGTAGGCACAACAGTTACGAGGTCGAATTGACAACTTCCAGCCGCAAGCTCGATCATATTCGCATATGTCTGGAAAAGCCCGTGGATGATGCGAGAAATCGCCCTTTTGACGACCTGACGCTGGTCCACAGAGCCCTTCCCGAGATCGATGAATCGGATATCGACACGAGCTGCCGGTTCCTGGGAAAGAAGCTAAAAGCGCCCATCATCATCAGCGCCATGACCGGCGGCCATCCCGGCGTATTGGAGATCAACGTGCGCCTGGCACAAGCGGCACAGGAGACCGGCGTTGCTCTGGGCCTCGGCTCACAGAGGGCGGCCCTTGAAAAGGATGAACTGGCGGAGACATTCTCAGCCACCAGGCGCGCTGCACCCGACATTCCCATCATCGGCAATATCGGGGCGGTGCAACTGAAGCGGTCCGGCCCGAAGATTCTGGAGCGCCTGGCGGATATGATAGATGCGGATGCAATAGCGGTTCACCTGAATTTCCTCCAGGAGAGCATCCAGCCCGAGGGCGACAAAGATGCATGCGGAGTCCTTGATGCGATAAGGACTGCCGCTTCGGGAACAGTACCAATAATTGTAAAAGAGACAGGCTCCGGCATATCACGAGAAACTGCCTCGGATCTGGTCGAAGCCGGTGTGAAGATCATCGACGTCTCAGGCGTGGGCGGCATGAGCTGGGCAGGAGTTGAAGCTTATCGTGCTGCTGAGGCCGGGGATCATGAATTGGAAGAGATGGGACGGCTGCTGTGGAGCTGGGGTGTTCCCACGCCTGCCAGCATAATCGAATGCAAGGCGGCGGGCGCAAATGTGATTGCCTCCGGTGGAGTTCGCAGCGGTCTCGATGTGGCCAGAAGCCTGGCCCTGGGAGCATGCATGGCCGGAACTGCCCTTCCCATGCTTGCACCCGCAACGAAAGACTCGCAGTCAGTGGTGAAGGCCATGAGCGGCTATATTCGGGCGCTCAGGATTGCCATGTTTCTCACCGGCTGCAAGGATATCCCCATGCTGGGCCGTGTCCCTCTCGTGGTTCTAGGAAGGACCAGGGAGTGGCTGGAAGCACGGGGCTACGATACGAGAAAATTTTCTGTTTATAGAGAGTTGGCAAGATGAAGGATATTGCAATAATCGCTGTAGGCGGCTACAATGAGATTGGCCGCAATATGACGGCGATCAGGATCGGAAAAGACATCGTGGTAATGGATATGGGCATTCGCCTGGACCGCGTGCAAATTCACGAGGATACGGACGTCGAGTCGCTGCATGCTCAAGATCTGATCGCCATGGGCGCTATTCCCGATGACAGCATCATGGAGAGCATCGACGGAAAGGTCAGGGCAATTGCCTGCACGCACGGTCATTTGGATCACATTGGAGCCATCTCCAAATTGGCCCACAAGTATCATGCACCAATTATCGCCTCGCCGTTCACCGCGGACCTCATCAATCAGGAGATCAAGTCTGAGAAGATCTTCGGCGTGAACAATCCCCTCAAGACCATGAACGCCGGGGAACGCTATCAGGTTACCGAGGACATCGAGCTTGAGTTCATTCGCGTACAGCACAGCATCGTGGACTGCGTCTTTGCGGCCATCCACACTCCCAAAGGGACGATCGTCTACGCCAACGACTACAAGATCGACCGGTCTCCGACGCTCGGCGAGCCTCCAGACTTCGCAAGGCTCCGGGCCCTGGGAAAAGAGGGCGTGCTGGCGCTGATCACCGAGACTACCAACGCCTCCATCTCCGGAAAGACGCCCTCCGAGAAGATCGCCAAAGACCTGGTCTGGGACGTGCTGATAGGCACGGAAGAGTCCAAGTCCGGCGTCATGGTCACCACCTTCTCCTCGCACATTGCCCGCATCCGGGCCATCATCGAGGCGGCCCACAAGATGGGAAGAAAGCCCGTGCTGCTGGGCAGATCGATGGAAAAGTACTGGGGCACGGCGATGAGAACAGGCTATGCCGGCCAGGGCGACGTAACCGTCTTCGGCAGGAGGAAGTCCGTGGACAAAGCCCTGAAGCGGATCATGAACGAAGGCAAGGAGAAGTATCTGCCCATCATGACCGGCCATCAGGGCGAGCCGGGAGCCATCCTGAGCCGCGTAGCTGGCGGCGAGACCGACTACCGGGTGGAATCGGGCGACAAAATCATCTTCTCCGCGGGCATCATTCCCCAGCCGCTCAACGAGTCCAACCGCCACACGGTTGTGACAAAGCTAAAGATGCGGGGCGGCAGGATCTACGATAACGTGCATGTCTCCGGCCATGCCTGCCGGGAGGACCACTGGGAACTGCTGCGGATGATCAATCCGGAGCACGTCATACCCAGCCACGGCACCCTGGTCAGCCACGGCAGCTACCTCATGATGGCCGAGGAGACCGGATACTCTCTGGGCTCCAACATTCATCTGGTGAGGAACGGCCAGGAGCTGTTGATCGATTAAACCGTTGGGGGAGTGAGACAAATGATGGACAAAGAGCTGGAAAAGCGTGCTGCCTTGATCACGGCCACTATTGAAAAGATGCTTCCGGTGGTGCACCCGGAGGGGCTTTATGAGGCGGGCCGGCATCTGGTGGACTCGGGCGGGAAGAGACTGCGCCCATCCATGCTGCTCCTGGCAGCCGAGGCCGCAGGCGGAGAGCCCGCCTCGCTCGCACCGGCAGCCGTTTCCATTGAGCTGATCCACAACTTCACGCTCATTCACGACGACATCATGGACAATGCCGATGTGCGACGCGGTCGAGCTGCCGTTCACAAGCTCTGGGGCGTGCCGGGAGCCATTCTCGCCGGGGATACGCTTTACTCCAAGGCGTTCCAGGTCCTCGGCAAAACGCCTGCCAAACCGGAGCTGATCCTGGGGGCCATGAATGTGCTCTCCGGGACCTGCACAGCGATATGCGAGGGCCAGTGGCTTGATATGGAGTTTGAGAAGCGAGATCGCGTCTCCGAGGAAGAGTACATGGAGATGATCGAGAAGAAGACCGGCGTGCTCTACGGAGCCTCCGCCTCGATGGGCGCGCTCCTGGCCGGGGCATCCGATGATGTCGTGCGGGGCCTGGACGAGTTCGGCCGGCTGACCGGCATGGGCTTCCAGCTTCAGGATGACGTTTTGGACCTCACGGCTCCCGAAAAGATCCTGGGAAAGCGGCGGGGCGGGGATCTGGTCGAGGGGAAGAAGACGCTGATCATGATTCATGCCTTCGCCCACGGCGTCAATGTGGATGTCTTCGGTCGAAAGGACGCCACGCCGGAGCAGATCGAGAAGGCCATCTCCGTCCTGGAGAAGAGCGGGTCGATTGAGTACGCTCGATCCCGGTCGGTGGAAATGGTGGCTAAAGGAAAAAGGGCGCTGGATGTCCTTCCCGAGTCACCGGCCAAGGCTCTGCTGCTGGAGTTAGCGGACTACATGATTCGAAGAAGGTACTAGGCGAGAAAATTGGTCTTGGCGGCTGCATTCGAATTCGAACGGAACAAATGAGCCAACGGGGCCATTTTGCTACACGCCGCCCTCATAAAAACCGACGAAGACGGATCAATGCGGCTCAAACCGGCCCGTGCATTGCCGCCTTCGTCTAATGACTTGCCCTTTTTTCGCCCTCAAATACGCCGTCCCAATCCCGGCTCGTTGAATGCTTCCATTTTCCATAAAAAACACATTTTGCCGGATTCAGCCCGTCCTCCAAATCATGCGACGCTGCAAACGCCACCCGAAAATCTCCTTCACCCAATTGGTCACGCCATATTCCCGTCAGGATGTCGGCTTCATTTTCCGTTGTTTCGGCTCCATTTTCCATTGTTAGAGTTCCATCGATCGTGCCTTCCACCCTAAAGTTGCGATATGTCCCGCTAACCGCGTTGCCTGATCGCGCCAATTGCATTTCCGCCTGGATAGGCTTCTTGAGAATCCAGACTCCTTCGATATCATTCAAGTTCATGCAATCTCCGTCCAGATTTATTATGCAGTTCCAATAAAAATAGTCATGACGAAGATTCAATGGAGACTAAATATTCTCACCCTGATACTTCCCGGCGTAAACCTTCTCCGCATCCTTTTCCAGCCGCAGGAATATCAGTTGCATCAGCCGGGCGTTCTTCTTCAGCCGCAGGCCGCAGGGATTATAAACCACCAGCAAGCTCTGGCTCCGGCCCCGGTATCCCGGGTCCCACAGGGCGGTCTCCAGCGACGCTCCGCAGCGCTGCAGCGTGGAACGCGCGCGGGCGAGGGCGGCCACGTCCCGCGGAATGCTCACGATCTCGTTGAAGGTCACGAGGTAGGAGCCGGGCGGGAGATGGACCCAGCCGGATTCATCGAAATCGATGGGCACCATCTCGGGCAGAGTTCTCTCTTTGTTGTCAAAGGCCACGGCACCAGCAGAGGCGAAGCGCTCGATCTTTTGCGCCGTCAGCTCCATGCCGCACATCTGCGTCTGAACCTCTGCATCGATCATGGATTCGACCAGGCCGCGGGCCTGGCCGCCGGTAAGAATGGACATGCGATAATCACCTTACATTTAAATTGGATGCGAATTCATTGCTGACAGCAAAAACCGCCCTGAGGCCATAAGGATTGCGCATCCGCAGATGTCGCCGGCAAAGAAAGCTCTATTAACCATCGTTGTCATCTTTTTGTCGGGTGTCCAAGGTTGTTCGAATTTCTGCTCCTTCCCTTTACCCTCGTCATCTTGCTGCTCATTCTAGCCGTGCCACTGATATTCATCTACCTCTTTTTGCGACTGTCCGAGACCGCATTTGAGATGGTCGGCTTCGACCACTGGCACGCGACGCTGGCCGTATTCGGCTCGATCCTGGGCAGCCTGATAGACATTCCCCTCAGCACGGCGGCATTCTCGGCTTATCCGGCCTGGTACATCTCGCTGCTGAGCCTTTACCCGCAGGATGTTTCAGTGACATTTCATCCCCTTTACCTGGCGGTCAACCTGGGCGGGTGCATCGTTCCCCTGGTCGTCTCCGGCCACCTTCTCCTGCGCGGTCAGGCAACTATAGGCAAGTCTCTGCTGGGAGTATCGGCTGTGGCCCTGGTGACCTACTACATGGCGGCGGCGGTGCCCGGCGAAGGCATTGTCCTTCCTTTCTGGCTGTCGCCCATGCTCGCCGCCGTCTGCGGCCTGGTCCTGGCTGGCGGCTACCGCAACTCTCCGCCCCTGGCCTACATCAGCGGCACCATCGGCACGCTGGTGGGTGCAGACCTCCTGAGCCTGATCACGCCCGGCATCCTTCCCGCCCTCTCGCCCGCAACGCTTCACCAGACAAGGCCGCTGGTCCTCTCCATAGGCGGTGCCGGAGTCTTCGACGGCATCTTCCTGACGGGAATCATCGCCGTGCTGCTGGCAGCAGGGATCGTCTGCCTCATTCGGGGCACATGTGACGGGATTGACAAGCAGAACTAGCAGCCACATGAAAATATCTCCGATTTTCACCGCAGAAAATATGGGGGAAAAAAATGAAAATATGAAACTTGAGTGAGACTATTCAGCCACATGGCCATGCATCATGGCTGCAGCATGGCGATTAGTAATGGGCGATAGGCACCTTGCTTTGCAAAGGAAAGAGATAGTATTAGCCACATTTCCGTCTCTTCTTTGCCGATTTAAGGGGAATCTCAGATTTTTATTACTCATTCGTAGGCTTGGGGATGTCTTTCGCGGCCAGGATGCTCAAAAACTTGGCAGGAATCGTTTCGGAGATCACGATGTCGTCATTCACGGTCATCATCACAACGCCTTCATCTTGGGCTGCGGCAGCATCGGCTTGAATCACCCTGGGATTGCCGGTGCGAAAGGTTGCCACATGCCAGGCCTTTTCCGCAGTGGTGGAGAGATGAACGTATCTTTGCGAGGCGGGCTTGAGGCCGATCTCCAGGATTCTGTCCGCTTCCTCTTCGCTTGCTCCGTAAAAGAGTAGGGGAAGCGCATTGGCGGCGTGGTCCAACTGCACATCCACGGAATGACCGTACCTTGCCCTGACTCGATCGCCGGATATCTCATATCTCTGCTTGGGGTCCGATGTAACCAGGGCGATGACCAGCTCTTTGCCTGCCCAGCGATGCCGGCTTTTTACCACATCGCCAAGCTTTGTGAGATCAACCCAACCGCGAGAGTCCATCTCCAGCCCCAGATCTCCGGGAAAATGCCGCAGTCCTCCCGCAACCAGTCGGCCAAGCTGCTCCGTCTTCGTCTCGTCCAAAATAACCTGGCCGCTAGAGCCGCATGTGCAACTCTCTCCTCTGAAAAATCCGTGCTGAGGGCATCGCTTGATCATGACTTGGGACTCCTTATTTAGAAGAAGAGAGCCCTACGAATAGATATAACTGACTGCTAACTTACTGGCTGCTGACTGCCGGCTTGCAGCCAACCTGCCGCTGCCGACCGCTGCTTGCTTCCGACCTGAAATTGTTGCTACTAACCTGGGCCTGCGGCTTGCCTGGCCGCTACTTGCTGTTTGCATTGAGATGCAGCCCGAGGCTCTCGGCATACTTCGGAAGACGCCCGTTCCAGGCGACCACATTTGTTCGCATCAGACACCAAGCACCAGTCTTTAAATACATCCGTTTGTTATAAACCACTATGCCCGATTCGGATGAGGTCGAGAGAAAGATACGCGAAATGCTGCTTGAGATGGGCGAAGATAAACTCTTGGCAAAGTTTGATGAGTCAATTGTCGGTTTGGACGAGCGCGACCGGAAGATCAGCGATACGATGGAAGAGATGATGGAAGAGATCGACCGGCTGCTGGAGAAGTTGGATGATCTGGAGGACGCCGCGCTCGATGATGAAGAAGATGGATCGTGCGTCAGGTGAGTGTATTGGACAATCTACCCGATATTCAGGCATGTGAGCCTGATTATCCATTTAACTTGACCCGGGTGGGCGTGACCGGGGTCAAGAAGCTGGTGAAGGTCGAGCGCGGCAACGACGAGCGGCCAGTGATTCTCATCTCTAATTTTGAGGTCTTTGTGGATCTTCCCTCGGACCGCAAGGGCGCAAATCTCTCTCGCAACTACGAGGTCATCGATGAAGCTCTTGAAGAGGCCATCAACCGCCCGGTCTACGAGATCGAGGAGCTTTGCGGCGAGATTGCCAAGAAACTCCTCTCCCGGCACGAGTACGCCACCAGGGCGGAAGTGAAGATGAAGAGCGAGTACATCGTGCGCAGGCAAACTCCGGTATCCAAAGTGACCTGCCAGGAGGTCGTGGACATCTTTGCCGAAGCCGTGGCAAGAGCAGGTCCCGCCGGCTACGTGCGAAAGACGGTGGGTGCCGAGGTCCTGGGGACCACGGCCTGTCCGTGCGCCCAGGAGATCATGAAGGATCGGGTGCGCCAGGAGCTGGCGAAGCTCGGCATTGCCAGGGACGCGGCTGCCGACTTTGCCGAGCGGATGCCCATCGCCACGCATAATCAGCGGGGCCGCGGCAGCATATCCATCGAGGTTCGCGACAGAAGATGCGTCTCCATCGATCGGATCATCAGGATCATTGAAGAGTCCATGAGCGCAAAGGTTTACGGCCTGCTCAAGCGCCCGGATGAGGCGGTGGTGGTGGCAAAAGCTCACAGCAATCCCAAGTTCGTGGAGGACTGCGTGCGAACTATGGCCCAAAAGGTGGTGGAGGCGTTCTCCGATCTGCCGGATGATGCGGCTGTTACCCTCAAGCAGATCAATGAGGAGAGCATTCACCAGCACAATGCCTTCGCAGAGCGCACGGCCAAGATGGGAGAGCTGCGCAGCGAGCTTGGAAACCTTCGGGATTGAATATGACGGGAATTGAAAAGATTTCGGAGCCCCTGCGGCAATTGCTGAAAAGTAGAGAGATCATAGCCCGATGCGAGCTTCTCTTGCGAATCTACGATATCGTTGACGGTGCGAACCTGAGCGACCGGGAATCGGAGGAGCTGAAAAGCCTGGTGGACGGGAAAATCGAGAGAATCGCTCCCGGCGTCTTCGCCAATATCATGAGCGGAGAGACTGTATTTCCCGATCTGCCCAAGCTCGACACTTATACGCAGATGAACGGGCATATCTTCCATTTTCTGCATACGAAAAGATACAGCAAGCGCGATTTCGATGACGCCAACCGCAGGTTCCTGCAAGCCCTGCCCGAGCTGAAGAAAATCTTGCGGGCGAGCCTGGCCAAAATGCTGAAGGAATTCATGGAAGGAGCAGGATACGTCTTATCCAAAGAAAGCGACGAATGTTTTGTATTTGTGGCAGGAGAGCGGACCGCACAGGTTCATTTAGTCTCAAGCATTCGTTCCGTGAACCTCTCCGCCATAGCGGCAAAGCCCGAATCGAAGACGGATTGCGGCGGCATTGTCGACTACATAATTCTCGTTCCCAGCAGCGAGAGCCTGGAACCGTTTATGCAGTTCTACCGGGAACATGGGGCGGAGGCTGAGGAGATGGAGATCCAGATCTGGCTGGCAACTATGGAAAAGGGCATCATCGATCCCTTTGTCGGCTATACCACGGACCTGGATATCTACAAGCAATTCAAGAATCCGAGGCTTGCCGAGATGGTGAGGAGCAACTGGTGCCGGAATGAATAGTGCCGGAGAGGCTATCGATTTTTATTTTTCATCATTTTTTCCGTCAAATTATGAAAACTCTCCCGCTAAATTCCGCTAATTTTCCTTCAATTCTTCGGTCAAGTCCTCGGTCAATTCTCCATCAATTCTTTTCGGCTATTCCCCAATCCTATTCCTCTGATCCTATTCCTCTGATCCGATTCCTCTGATCCTATTTGCAAAGATCTTTTTAATTTCAGTTGGCCAAATCATATCCAGCTTTAAATCGTGATTTCGGCTAATTTGAATATTTTAGGCATTAATTCTTATTTTATTGTTCATATTCGATACGATGATGATATTATTAATAAAATGCCATCCACTTTACTCGCAAACCTAAGCAAATATTATATAGATAGAACGACCCCTATAGTGTTAGTAGTAAATCAGGAGAGTAGCAAATAGCGTTAGCAAAACCCGGAATCATTCGGGGTGGGGTGTATGAAACTTTGTCTTTGGATACTGGTCATGTTCTTGATCATGACTGATGTCGCCTGGGGAGCAGTGGGCGGCAGTAGCGTCTCAGATGGATCATCATCAATTCAGTCGGCCCAGGCCTATTCGACCGGAACGAGCGGCAATACTCTTGCCGGTGCAGGCGCGTCCGGCACCGGCTCTGGGTCAAGCAGCAGTCTGGGAGCCTCAGTGGGGGCGTATGTTCCCATTCAGACCGAATCCTATCAGCCCGTCTCATCAGGGAGCGGTTCATCCTCGGGCGGCTCCTATCAGGATGATTTGTATAAGGACGGTTACTCCTACTCACAGGGCGGCCAGTCGTCCCAGGCATCTTCAAGCGCCCAAACTCTCGCCTCTTCCGCGCCTCAGATCAGCGGCCCCTATCAGGAGAGCATGTCCCCTGACGACCTGAAGCTCTCTTTGCCCCAGGCGGACAGCTTCCGCCCTGATGGCGATTTGGGTTTTGTCTCGGCCACGCTGCCGAGCAATCTGAACGCCAACCTCAACACCAACTCAAACGGCAACCTCAATGCCAACCTAAATTCTCTTGAGACGGGAGCCAATGCTGCGGCCTACGGATCAACTTATGGAGCAACGCAATCCACAGCCGCAGGTTCGAGCTACTGGTACTATCCAGGTTCCATCCGCTCACCCAACAGATTCTACGTCCAGACCTATTCCGGCTTGCGGACTGTAGGCGGATGCAGCTTCGGCGGCTATCTGCCCCTTTGGGCGGACATAAATTCCGGGGGCAACCTCTTCGTCTACGAGTGGTATCCCGGCAGCAGCACGCCGACCGCGCAGTGGTGGGGCTGGTCCTGGACCGGCTTTAAAAAGGGCTGGTTCTACGGCGATGTTCCGGGCTGGCATATCCTGGTCTACAACTGTCGCGACTGGTCCAATTACATCTACGTCTACGTCTATCCTACGAATGCTTACTCAAATGACGGCTACTCAAATGTTGCCGGCCAAAATAGTCCCTATTCCAGTTATCCCAACGGATACGCCGGCACTGCATATTCCGGAACAGGCATGGCGGCAAGCCCATATTCCGCAGGCTATGCTTCGGGCGCAGAAGCGGGCGGAGCTGCCTGGACGGCATCAGGATACACCGGCAATGTCGGCACGGTGAGCCAAACTGCGCTGCCTTCCGGCGCGCCGACTCCGCCCAGCCCCAGCTCCGAGAGCATCACCCTCCCGGATTACAGCACCTACACGCCTTACACCGGCCAGGCCATGCAGGCTTCATACTCCGCTTATCCCGCCCAGACAACTGCAACGATTCCCGTGGCCATGTCCGGGGCTGCATCCGGCTATCCGGGCTATTCCGCCAAGGGCTGCACCACATGCTCCGGCTCTGCGGGTTCGACCATGACAGTGGCCGGTGTTTCCGGTAGCTATCCAAGCCAGGGCAACTGCCCCACCTGCGCCTCCGCCAGCGGCCTTACCGCTCCTTACGGATATGTGCCGCAGAGCTATCAGGCCGTGTATCCCAGGCCCTCCACCTGCCGCTGCAACGAGTATTTTGTCCAGTACTATCCCAATAAAATAAGCACAGTGGCCGGAATGTACTGCGGCGAATGGCTGCCGCTCTGGTCCAAGATCAGCAGGCCCGGAGTTTACTGGTCCTATGAGTGGACCTGCTCAGGGTCCGGATATTACAGCTCTCCCGAGGTCAGGAACTTCGGATACAAAGGCTCCGGATGGTACCAGACCTGGTTTAGCAGCAGCACTCCCGGATGGCATATCCTGAGCTACTACTGCAACGACTGGTCCAACTACATCTACATCTACGTCTGGCCGACCAGCTAGAGCCGGGCCGCACCAGGGCGCAAGACTCAGACGGAATGCCTGCCGGACATCGTCTGGCCCTGGACGGATGCCGGTTGGAAGACGGATAAAAGACGGATGAGAGAACAAACCTCTTTTTTGGGGCGATTTTTGGGCGATCGGTTTAAATACAGTGAGCTTGAACGGAGGTCGGATTAATATTACCTCGGAGGATGTTTATTGGCTAGAAGATCACAAAGAAAGGCTGAGAGCAGAAAGGCCAAGCAATGGTATAAAGTCGTAAGTCCGGAGATGTTCGGCAGGGCACCTTTTGGCGAGACTATCGCGAACGATCCGGAGAGGATCGTGGGAAGGATAGTTGAGACCACCCTGGGAGACCTCACAAACAACTTCTCCAAGCAGAATACCAAGCTCATGTTCAGAGTAGATCGCGTAGCAGGCGATTCAGCATACACCAAGTTTATCGGTCACGAGATGACTGCGGACTACGTGCGATCCCTGGTAAAGAGAAGAACTTCTCGCATAGACTCTATCGTTGATGTAACCACCACGGACGGCTACCAGGTTCGGATTAAGCCCAGTTGCTTCACGGTAAAGAGAGCGCGGGCCAACCAGGTCAAGAGCATCAGGGAACTCTCCAAGAGGGTCGTCCTTGAGAAGTCCAAGAGCCTGGACTTAAACCAACTGATTCAGGATGTCGTTCAGGGCAAGATGTCTTTGGATATCTACAAAGAAGCCAAGATGATCTACCCCCTCAGGCGCGTGGAAGTGCGCAAGACTGAGATCACAAACGAACCCGGCATTGCAGTAGCTGCTCCCGCACCGGCGGCACCTGCCCAGGCACCATCCGCTTAAGCTATCCATAGTCTTCCCTTCGACGGAATTATAAATTATATCCGTCGCCGGTCCAGCGCCTTCTTCCCGCAGGGCGGAGGGCGCTGATGCAGGATTTCTCTGAATCGTCTTAGCTTTGCTGTTTTTTCATTCCCAGGTGACTCTATCCTGCGGCAAATTCTCTTCCGAATAGCTTGATAGGAGACTCTAAATTCCATCAAAGCGCCAATTCAGCTCATGAAGGGAATACTGTTCATTCTGATCTGCCTCGTTCTCCTCTCGGCGGGCTGCGTCGAGCAGAAGAGCGCCAACGCTGAGCCCAAAGCCGCAACTGCCGCGACTCCGACGGCTACAGCCACGGAAAAGCTCATTGTAACCGTCACATCTCCCCATGCCGGGCAAATCCTGCAGGGAGATGATGAGATAGAGTTTGCTGCCAGTGTCGGCGGCGGAAAAGGACCTTATGCCTACAGTTGGAGTTCCAACATCGATGGCGTCCTCTCCACTCGCAACTCATTCGAGCAGAATCCCTCCAAGCTCAGCAAAGGCGGCCAGGTGATCATCCTGAAGGTTTTGGATGCTGAGGGGAACGTCGGGCAGGGAAGCGTTCTTGTCGAAGTGATGTAAGAATTGCAAGAATTCTTTTTGACTGGCGGAAAAATACGGCGGCTTTTTTGAAGCCGCCAAAATGGTAGCGAACCAACGCAAACTCCGCGGTTTGCAGAGTTTGTGGCTACCTTATCCATTATCTGTTGCCGAGTTTCTGTTGGCGGTTTCAGTCGGCTGTTTCCAATTCAATCCGGCTTTCTCTTTTTTATTTCACATTTATGCCATTTTATTTTTCATCTCCAATTCCATCCGGGGCCATAAGATATCCACCCAGGCCCAAAGCCCAGAGAAGCACCGGGTAAACTATCATTCTCTCCATGCCTCCCGGCCCCAGGAACAGGTAAAATCCGGATGCAAAAAAACCCAGCGAAATCAGGGTTATGCATCCCATGACTACGGCTATGATGGAAAACGGTGCACCTATGAGCCTGGACGAATAAATCCCGGCAATTCCGCCAAAAATAAATGTGGCTCTTCGCTATTTCAGGTGGCTAACTTGAAGTTATCTCGAAACGGGATCAGATGAGTGAATCAAGAAATCTGCAAGCGGGACCGCTATTCAGTTCAGTCCGGACGACTTGATCGCCTCAGGCAGGATTTTTTTTGATATGAAAATGGGCCTCACGCATATCGATGCAACCTCTCATCTATGCGATTCATGTCTTTGATAACGCCTTCATGCCATGACTCATTTTCATGCCTCATGGGTGCCTAATCAGGCATGACGGTTTCAATCACACCCACTCGAAACAGCGAGGAACCTTGGAATCTGTATCGATCACAGGCGTTTCCCCAAATGCAATATTAATGCCTGCTCTCTGATTCAGGCAGATTTAATCCGGCTCCTAAATAATAGCTTTAAGTCGATAATCTTATCTATCGGGCGGATAATTTAACAGCAAAAAGATCTGGTGAGATATAATATATGCTCGCGAAGAGGGTTTTCCTAAGCTCTACGTCTAAAGATTTGATTGCTTACCGAAACGCCGTTTACAAAGCTATTGAAGGACTTGATGGCTATCATTGCATGCGAATGGAGGATTTTGGGGCACGAGCTGAGGAGCCTTCCGACTTTTGTTTTTCAAGAGTAGTCGAATGCGATATATTCGTGGGTATCGTCGGACATATTTATGGTAGCTGCCCAACGGGAAGCGAAATATCATATTCCGAAGGAGAGTACAATGCTGCAATTAGCAATAACATACCAAGACTAATGTTCATGGCGCCAAAAGATTTCTTGTTGCCTGCTTATCTCATCGAACCAGAGGATCTTAGAAATAGGCAAAACAATTTCAGAACTAGAGTGAATAGGGAAGCTGTGCGCAGTACCTTCACTTCGCCCGCAGATTTAGCGCAAAAGGTTACTATCGCAATTTTTAACATGAAACAAATGCATCCTTCTATAGGATGTAAAGCAAGCTCTAAAATAGCATTAAAAGCAGAAACAAGCAACACATTTCCCATCATGATGATAGAATTTAAGGATACGATCACTAATAAGGCAGACAAAGCTTCAAGAGATAATAATTGCGCTGCAAGGATAGAATTTGGACCTGAGTTAAAACCTATGGATAAATCTGAGGGAGAAAAAATGTGCAAACAAGATGAAGAGCACTTAAAACAATATTTGCAGAAATTAAAAAAGTGCTGGGAAATCTCAGATGTCAAAAAATAAGCATAGCTAAATTTATTTATAGTGAGATTTAATGGCCAAAAACGGATATCTATTCAATAATCACTTGATAATCTAATAAGGTTTATTCAAGGGAACACCTCATATTTGCATAGGGAGATGAATCAACGTGATTTGGGGGATGAGTGATACAGTTGTAGATATTTTGCTCATTTTTGCGGTTGTTGCATTTGTCTTAGTTTTTTATTTTAATAAAATTATTAATGAAGAAATGATGATCAAGGAAATTGAAAAGCAATTTAATCGGGATTTCGAAAAATGGGATGCAAATGAATATAACAGTCTTAAAGAATCGAGTGAAAAACTAGTAGCTTTTTTGGAATCAATAGATCCTACAGCGAGATCGAGACTGACCCAAGAAAATGCAACCAATTGGATGTTGGGAATAAGCACAATAACTCTCCTTTGGTTAATTGAGCAAATGGATAAGTTTGTAATTTTGTCAAATGGAAATCAGTTTTTGCCTCATAAAATACTATTTTCCCTCTCATTGATTTTATTGGCAGCATCCACATCTCTGTTCCTCTATTCCCGAATTAAACTGTATGATATTCAATTAAAAATTGATGAATCACTGGATTTTCTAAAGAATATACCGGATATCAGAGATAGAATACGAGAAGAAGACTTATCACGAAAGGAGATTATCGGCGCTGAAAAACTTGATGATAAGAAGCTAAAGGAATATGAGGGAAAAATAATAGAGAATACTGTAAATGATATATTTTCATCTGTTATCTTTAAGATATATCGCAATGAAGCATATGGTGCAAATATGTCCTTTCAGCTAGGGTATGTAGCATACCCATTAGGATTAATATTTGCAGGAATTTATTTACTAATTTTCATATTTAAAATGATGTCAAATTAAATATATTCTTAAACCCTCTGGACCCAGCGGCACATTATCTGCCCCGAAATTGGCCGAGCCTTTCCGCCATTTCTTCTTCTCGGCCCCCCGATGCTGCCACTCCACGTCTGCCCACGCGCCCCAGGCGGCCAACACGAGCGCATGCACGCGCCCGCGTGGCCGGTGAACGGCCGACAAGTGCCAGATTTCCTAGATTTTGCGGCTTATTGCCCTCTCAGCCCAATCGCTCTCATGAAATGAGCGAATTCATCATTTGTGACGCCCAACCTTTGCAGGGTTGCAAGCAGCTTCAGGGACGAGAAAACTTAAATGTA
>Ga0074198_1000700_pt1 | contig 30188 bp, 29 predicted proteins | sample EPASupsiteSAE323_FD_64527 | JGI IMG/M metagenome (GOLD analysis project Ga0074198, IMG submission 64527) | Bioremediated contaminated groundwater from EPA Superfund site, New Mexico - Sample SAE3-23 | ecosystem: Environmental > Aquatic > Deep subsurface > Groundwater > Contaminated ...
ATCACTTGATGGCGTTACACGATAAATTGTACCAAACAGCTCGATCACATTTTGGTGCGCGCGTTCGATTCTTTCAGACCTTATCTGTTGTCACGTCTATACAAATCTTTGAATCTTGGGAGCACCTGTTAGCCTTTATGAGTGACGTGTTTGCAAGGGACAAAATCTAAAATGAGAATTGCTGAAGGACACTTTTCCTGTGTACTCACAAGAAGAACGTGATGATATAATCAAACAAGTACAAGCAAGCGGAAGAAAACTGATGCTAAAGTTCGTGCGAAACTACGCCTGAAAACTTATCCGAAACCACCCGCAAAACAGACAGACTCAATCAGATTCTAGCCCTTTATCAACACGCGGACATCTAGCGGGAATAGAATTCGATAACCAAATGTGGTTCCATACGAACAGAATAGGGAATCTCTTCTAAAAAGGCAGAAGTAATTTTAGGGATGCGTGAGGCTCACGGAAGTGCGGAAAAATTAACCGCAGAGCAAATTCTGCAATTGTTACGCGAAGCTGAAAGCCGCTTAATGCGTGCAGCGCAGCAGGGAGTTATTTCTAAGAAAGCTGCTTCTCGTAAAGTTTCTCGCCTAACTCAAAAAATGAAGAAGCAAACGGTTTAAGAATTTTTTCCTTTAATCTAATTGTCACGCTCTGTTTTTTAATTTAGAATTAACTTTCTATTTCTATTTATCTTTGTTACGGCTAAAGTACCTCTAACGTTCGGTAATTTTTTTTAGGAGAAGATTATGAATAAACATTCAATCACAAAAATAATTGGTACGATATTGCTAACAATAGCATTTTTACCCGAACTTGTTTGTGCAACAAATGGGTACAATCCCGAGACTGGATGTTTTGTCTCAAGTAATCTTGATAACCAATACAATGAGATCATGGGACGTAATAAAGAATTTGATTCGACGGATTTTTTTGTGCTCTTGCTTGATCCAAAAGCAGTGGGACCGGGGGGAGAAGTAAAATCTGCAATTGACATAAAACCAGGAGACAAGTCTCTTGGAGTTCTTTATTCTGAAAAATTTCTAAACAATGCTTTCCAAAAATTTACACCCCGGCAACGTAACGATATAATCCGATACATACAAGGAGAAGGAACAGAATGGATCCACTCCCTTGAGGGTAGAGCTTCGGATTTGGCTCTAGACCCATCCGACGAACTATTAAAAGCCTACAACTTTCAAGACAGAGGAAAAGTAGCTGAAATACTCAGATCTGAAAAAATCAACAAGGCCCGTAGAATTCAGCAAGCTCTTGATTTATATACTCCATTCGTTACAAGAAACTAACGAGAATAGAATTCGATGACGAGGTGTGGTTCCATGCGAACAGGATAAGGAACTTCTTCAAACGTTGGTATTTTTGCAAAGACCCCCTTCAAACTGGCATGTTCCACATTCATATATTCGGGAACATCACGTTCTTTTGAACTTGCAGCCAACAGCACAACCGGTGTTTCTTTCATTTTTTCAGAAATCGTAATTTCATCTCCTTCACTTACCAAAGCGGAAGGAATGTTAAGACGTTTTCCATTCACAAACACATGTCCGTGATTGACCAGCTGACGGGCAGCAAAAACAGTCGGGGCGAACTTCATGCGGTACACAACGGCATCCAAACGACGTTCTAACAATCCAATCATGTTTTGACTGGAGTCACCCTTTAGGTGTACGGCCTTCTTATAGATATTGCGGAACTGACGTTCAGTAATGTTTCCATAATATCCCTTGATGCGCTGCTTCGCGCGCAACTGCACAGCATAGTCTGTCGGCTTCCCGCGGCTTTGTCCGTGCTGACCGGGACCATAGTTGCGTTCTGCAAAAGGACTTTTGTCCCGTCCCCAAAGATTAACGCCCAAGCGTCTATCAATTTTATGTTTAGCGGCAATACGCTTTGTCATGCCTTCTTTTCGCACTCAATTCGAATACTCTATTGTATGTATTTTGCAACGGTAATTCAACCGAATTATACTAAGTTGATAGGACCGCTTCCATTTTTTATGCCAATTCTTAATTCGAAACAGTTAAAACACTTTGCCAATGCCAGATATGACATGGTTTTTGGTATTCAACATCAACACACACGAACGTTTTCTTTTCCTATGTTATTTGAAACAATGCCCGTTTCTTCCCTTACATTTTCAGAAAATATTATTGAAGCCAAAATAAAAGACGTAAAGGACTCAAGTGTTTTTTCTTTTTTGATCACATGTCATCAGTTTTGGCTTTATCCTGAAAAAATAAAAGATGGGTACATTCTTTCTATTCATCCGGACACAATAAAATCCTATGGAGCTTTAGAAAACACCATTACCCTTACCTACAAAGAGGGAGAGTATTTTGGAAACAAAACATCAATTTTTTTCACGTACACCTTTAGCCCTCCTTATAAAAAAAATACCGAATCAAAAAAAGAATTCAATAAAGACGCGTTGCTTCATGCCGTTAAGGGATTCCCTAGCAAAGGGTTTGGAGAAAAATTGAAAAAATTTGATCAAGGTCGTTTTGTTCCTCGTTTGCCGGCAGGGGATTTGCTCTGCATTGATCATATTGAAGAACTGGATGCTAACCATTGTCGTTCAACTTATTATCCCCCGCAGCCCTGTAGTTTTGCCTTGATTTTAGAAGCGGCACTGCAACCGTGTGGCTGGTTGTCTCATCATATGGGGTGTCTTGACTCTTTTGATGATGATACGTATTTCCGGAATCTCAATGGCGAATTAACAATACATACACCCTACTCTTCACAAACCCCTATTACTTTCGATGTCAAACTGTTGCGTGCAACGAAATTAGGTGGAAAACTGATCGTTAATTTTGCTGTTGAAGGGCACCAAAACAATCAACACATTTTAACAATGCAAACAACTTTTGGATATTTTTCGAAACAAAGCCTTGAAAAACAAGGGGGATTTCTCGAAAAATTGCCAGAACACCCGTATCTACCAAAATCTATTCCTGCCGAACTTAAAGACAATCGTCAATTCATGGTTGAAGAGATTTTATACACAGACGATCAAACAATTCATTGTCGTCGAATGCTGTCTCCAGACGATTGGTATTTTAAGGCGCATTTTTTCCAAGATCCTGTGCAACCAGGGTCTTTAGGTATTCAAGCTTTTTATGATGCTGTTGGTTTATGGTCGAAAAAATTTGTTACCCCTATCGGCACGTGTGCTTGGAAGTATCGCGGACAAGCCCTGTTGTCTCACAGCACGTTAGATGTTGTGGTAAGCATTAAAGAAGCCACCGATCAAAAAATTATATTTTCTGGGAAATTGTGGGTTGATGGCGTATGCATTTATGACTTGGAACGGGCTTCTGTTTTGTGCTAGATTAACGACGTCAGCAATCAACACGATGTCAAACCATGCAATCAATATGGGGTGAAATTTACTGTTATTTGGTTTTATTTGTTACAAGTTGTGCTATTCTAGTGACCTCTTGTTTCCTTATCACAAATGCATACGATTTGTATTATCCACCCAACTTTGACCATCAGATCTTAAAAAGCAAATTCGAAAAAGTGTCTAAGGAGATTAATTTTGATTGGCAAGCCTCTACCAATAAAGATCTAAAAGAATATGCCAATAGACATTACGCAGTAAAAAACAGTCTTACAAAGGACATGATTCGTCTTGTATTCTTTGTTTTCATGTCAATGGCACACGTGTTGATACTACGTAGATTCAAAAAAACTGCCTAACCTTTTTTCGTAGCGGGAACATCTTTCTGTGAAAATTTGTCATGTACATTATTCCATTTCGTTTTGATCCACTGCATGTATGCATCGTATTTATGATTAAACCAACATCTAATTTTTCCTTGTTCTTTCTCGGGTTTAGCTAAATGTGATTTTTCTTCCTGGCATAATTTCTCAAAACCTTCTTTCACCTTTTTTTCGACTTCTACTTTGTTTGCTGTTTTCGATACGAAAAATTGTAACGTCGTTTTTCCATCTTTTGTGACGATAGACGCATGAGACACATAAATTTTCTTTTCTTTTTTGCCGCCAGCAACTGCATCGTGATGATAAGCGGCAGCAATCATGATGTTCGCATGTTTACCCGATATATTTTTAAACTTTTCACACTGGGGCGTTGGAACAACAAGGTTTATTTCCTGTTGATTGGCTGTTTTATTCATATGTGGTGTGGTCTTTGTTTCGGCAGGACAACCACAGCTTGTTTGAGGTGTTGCCATTAGCAATGTACATAAAATTGTGAACATTCAAAATTCTCTTAAAAAACAATCTAATTATAATGTAGCAATTAAAAGTTAAGATTTAATGAAGAACGAATCAAAAAACGACAGCCAACGCTTGATCAATTGTTTTTAAAGGCACAAGTGTTAATTGATCTAAAACATTTTTAGGAATATCGACAAGATTATTCGTGTTGTCATCTGGAATTAACACGGTCGCAATACCCGCCCTGTGTGCCGCTAAAATCTTCTCTTTCAAGCCACCAATCTTCAAAACCTGTCCAACAAGCGTAATTTCACCTGTCATAGCCACATCATTACGAATAGGCTTGCCAGTCAAAGCGGATATGACGGCAACAACGATGGCAACACCTGCTGAAGGACCATCTTTTGGCGTTGCTCCTTCGGGTAAATGAATATGAATATCTTTCTCTTTCCAAAATTGATCTGTAATTCCTAATGAGTCAGCACGCGCGCGCACAAGAGAAATAGCTGTTTCAATCGATTCTTTCATGACGTCTCCCAGTTTCCCCGTAAATTGAGTATGTCCCGATCCCGGAAAAACGAGGGCTTCAATTTTCAATAAATCTCCGCCTGCTTCTGTCCAAGCCAAACCATTTACAACCCCGATCATATTTTCTGTGTGTGTTACACCATATGAAAACTTTCTAGGACCACAATAAGCGTTCACTTCAGCAATGCTAATTTTTTGTTTTTGTATTTTTTGACGCATTAAATCAACAACACTTTTGCGGCAAATTTTAGCAATGGCACGTTCTAGATTGCGAACGCCAGCTTCACGTGTATAATACCGAATCAATTCTGCAATAGATGATTGATCGAAAGTTACTTCTTGGTCATTTAATCCATGTGTTTTTTCTTGTTTGGGAATCAAATGTTGTAAGGCAATTTGCTTTTTTTCTTCTTCCGTATAGCCAGATAGCTCAATAATTTCAAAGCGATCGAGCAAAGGTGCCGGCATATTATAGCTATTCGCTGTAGCAATAAATAAAACATTGGATAAATCGTAATCAACTTCTAAATAGTGATCATGAAACGCCGAATTTTGTTCGGAATCCAAAACTTCAAGCAATGCCGAAGATGGATCTCCTCGCCAGTCATGACCGATTTTGTCAACTTCATCTAATAAAATTAGAGGATTGTTCGTACCACAACGCTTAATGGCTTGTAAAATTTTGCCAGGTAACGACCCCACATAAGTCCTTCTGTGTCCCCTGATTTCAGCCTCATCACGAATACCACCTAAAGATATACGATAAAACTCACGGCCCGTCGCTTTAGCAATTGAGTGTCCTAACGATGTTTTTCCAACACCGGGAGGTCCCATAAGACACAAGATTGGACCTGTAACTTTTTGTGTTCTATTTTGTACAGCCAGAAACTCAACGATGCGCTCTTTTATTTTATCAAGACCGTAATGATTACTTTCTAAAATTCGCTCTGCAAAATCCAGATCGGTTTGTAATTTCGAATGTTTTGACCAGGGTAAATTTACTAGCCAATCCAAATAATTACGAACAACCACAGCCTCTGAAGAGGTTGCATTCATAGTCCGCAGTTTACGAATTTCCCCCAAAGCTTTTTCGGCAGCTTCTTTGGGTAATCCGTTCTCTTTAACTTTTTGTTCTAATCGTGAGCTTTCATCTGTACCATCTTCAGTCGCATTCATCTCTTGATAAATGGCCTTCAACTGTTCACTAAGATAATAATCTTTCTGTGATTTGTCGATCTGCCCTTTAACCCGAACTTTTATTTTTTGTTGAATATTCATAATCTCAAGTTCACTGCAGATGAAAGCCATCAGTTTGTGCATACGATCTTGAATATCACAGGTTTCAAGAAGTTCGAGTCGCTGTTCCATCTTTAAAGAGAAATAAGAAGCCACTGTATCTGCAAACCGAGAATAATCATTAATTTGAGCCGCCAACCCTAATAAATCGTGGGGAATACGTCGATTCATTTTTGTGAATTGCTCGATATGTTCAAGCATTGTTGTTTTAAGTGCTTCTAATTCTGTCAAATTATGAACTTTTGGATTATAAAATGTTTCAATAACTCTACCTGTGCCTTGATAGTGTTTGTTGCGTCCTGCGCTTGAAGGAAGGCTTTCGAGTTCGGTAATTTCAAAACGCGCCTCACCTTCGACGAGAATCTTGATACTTCCGTCTGGCAGTTTAAGTAGCTGCAAAACATTAACCAGCGTTCCAATGTGAAATAAGTCTTGGGGATCGGGATCTTCAACCTGAGAGCTTTTTTGTGACACCAAAATTATTTTCTGATGGGACATGTTGTCCATCATAATGGCCTCAAGCGCACTAACTGACTTTTTCCGACCTACAAACAAAGGAACAATCATATAGGGAAAAACAACGATATCTCTTAGCGCCAAAACCGGATACATATTGTGCGGATTCGCTAAAGGTTTTCTGACACTCACCATCTTTTTCTAGATTGCATTAGGTAACATCATGAGTATTTTATACTACTTTTCAACCTGACAAAATGACAGCTTAAGCTTTGCAACAACTTCTTCACATGTTACTGGCACAAAATGAGACATCGTTGTGATTTTTGCTCCAGTTAATCCACAAACCCGAATTGGTTCAAAATATTTAATGTCGTTGGATACGTTTAAAGAAAACCCATGAGAAGTTATATGTCGTTGCACGCGCACACCAATAGAAGCAACTTTTTCATCTCCAACCCAAACACCAGGATGTGGACCAGTTGTTCCATGAATGCCAAATCCCACCAAAGTTTCGGTTATAATATTTTCCAGCCACGCGACGTATTCAAAGACTGTTTTGTTAATTTTTCGAAGATCAAAAAAACAATAAACGATCAACTGTCCAGGTCCGTGATATGTAACTTTCCCCCCACGTGAAGAATTGTAGATAGGCAGATTGTAAATATTACAAATATCGTCAACATGCCCACGATTTCCTAAAGAGTACATATGAGGATGCTCTAAAAACCAAACGCATGGTGCTAAACGCGTATGCATTTCCATCTGTTGCAAAGCATCTGTGTAAGAAACAGGAGAACTTGTTTGATCAATGAATTTAATCATTATCTAGTTGACGCGACATAACCACAATGAAGTTTTGGATAAAATCATCGAGACGAACGTGATAGCTTTGGATCATAACCATAAAGCGGTTGTAAAACAAAGCGGCAGGAATTGACGCAATAAGACCAATGGCTGTCACAAAAAGGGCTTCCGTCATGCTAGGACCAACGGCTGCAAATCCTACATTTTGATGCTGTGCAATTGATTGAAAACTGGACATGATACCAAGTACGGTACCAAGAATTCCCACGATAACGCCGTTTGACCCAAGCATCGCAAGAAACCCCATGTGTTTTTTCATATCGTCAAGTTCTCGATTCAGAGTGGAATTCATAATAATTTCCATACGATCTAAAACTTTTTTTGATGCTTGGGGCAAGATTTTGGCAGATACCGCATATTTCCATTCCTGCATACCAGACATAAAGATCTCAGCACAAGGATGATTGTCATCGTGTTTAACTAGATCATATAACTGATCAAGCGTATTTCCAGACCAAAATCGTTCTTCAAATAGATCTAATTTTTTACTAGCACGCCAAAATGCAAATGTTTTGTGAATGATAATTGTCCAAGACCAAATTGATGCCATGATCAAACAAATAGCGATTAATTTAATGGATAAGGGTGCGTGTTTGAATAGGGAAATAGGAGAAAAAGAAATGGTCTGCGTAACAACCTCAGCAGCCCCTAACAATAAAAACATATAAAACATGATGTACCGAGTTAACGTATTGTATACCGAATTTTGGTATCGTTAAATGCCCTTCCATTGCCGTAAAGGCAGGGCGCGTTCTCCATTGAAATAAGCCTGTATCCACGGATTGGGATTGTGCAAAATTTCTTCTAACGTACCAGTAACCATCTGTTTATCAACAAGTACGCCAATTCGGTCTGAGATTGTAAAAATACTGTTTAAATCGTGCGTAATCATAACGCAAGCAAGTCCTAATTTTTTTTTAAGGGATAAAACCAATGCATCAAAATCTCCCGCTGCCACAGGGTCTAACCCAGAAGTCGGTTCATCTAAAAATAAAACTTTCGGGTCGGTAGCAATGGCGCGAGCTATACCAACACGCTTTATCATGCCTCCCGATAATTGAGCTGGAAATTTATCAAAGTCTTCTTTATCTAATCCTACTAACATCAAACTTTCTTGAGCTTTTTGAGCGGCGCGTTCGTAAGACCAATGATTATAGCCTTCTGCTAATGGCAGAATGACATTCTCTAAAACATTCAAGGATGAGAGTAGTCCACCATTTTGGAACAAAATACCAGAACGAACATTTTTGTGATAAACGATTTTTCCGGATTGTGGTGGCACAATACGAATCAGGTACCTAAACAGTACAGATTTTCCCGTTCCGGATCCTCCAACGACAGAAAGAATCTCATCAGGGAAAATCTCTAAATTGAGATCTTTATGAACAACTTGATCACCAAATTTTGTGCAAAGATGATTGACAGAAATGATGGGTGACACGATTTGACTGTTTCATCTCTCTATCAAAAGTGTACAATGATTGTATGATTTTTCGTTACAAAAATGATCAGAACATGAAATGGGTTATATGGCTTATGGGGGGGCTTCTGTGTATTCTGGAAATTATGTTTCGAAATGCCCCTTCTGTCATGACGCATGAACTGATGGGGTATTACAATATTTCTTCAACCCAACTAGGTTTATTGGTTTCTTCATACTACTACCCGTACGTTATTCTGCAGGTTCCGGGAGGGATTATCCTTGATTTGTGGGGAGTTCGAAGAATGGCAATATTTATTGCCGCTGTTTCAACACTGTCTTTCACACTTTTTGCGTCGGGGATTAGTTTGTGGACTGCTTATTTGGGACGTGTTCTGCTGGGGTTGTCAGCGGCGTGTGCATTTATCACCACCCTGAAAATTGTTAGCCATTGGTTTGAGGCCAAACAATTTGCGACGATGTCAGGGCTAACAAATATGATGCTGACTATTGGGGGAATGGTGGCAGGATATCCTTTGGCCTGTTTGGTTCTAAAATTTGGTTGGCAAAAAGCGTGTTTTGTTTTCTCGGTCATTGGGTTTATATGGACGGTCTGTATTATATTTTTCTTAAAAGAAGCAGAACACAAAAAACTTCCGCATTTACACGAAAAAACATTTATCCATTTGATGAAGCATCTGACACGAAACTTCAACTTGTTGCGAATTGGATTAGTCAGTGCTTGTCTTTATTTGACATTCTCGGCCTTTGCCGAGTTGTGGGCCGTTCCTTACTTAACAACAACGTATAATTTGCCAACCACACAAGCTGCTTCGATTAGCGTACTGCTTTATGTTGGTGCGGCATTTGGTAGTTTATTTGTTTCGCCTTTATTGCGTATTGCGGGGTCGTGTTTAGCTGGGTTGCGTTTTACAGCCATAGCAATTTTAGCGTTGTTTATGATTTTAAAGATTTTTTATCCTTTACATCATATCGGCGTTATTAGCATATTTTTGGGGTTGGGGATTGTAGCAACAGGGCAAATGCTTGCATTTTCCTGGGCGCACGAAAGTGGACCCGAAAGTGAACAGGGCATGCGACTTGGTTTTGCCAATGCTGTAACAATGATTGCGCCTATTTTCGTTCAACCATTTATGGGATATCTCTTGGATTGCTTTTGGACAGGTTCTTTTTCGTCGCTAGGCGCAAAAGTTTACACGGCCAATGCTTATAATCACGCTATCTTGCTGTTCCCCATTTTCTGTATTATCGCGTTAGTTTTGTTGGCTCCATCAGATAAAAAGAAAGGATAAATCTATGAGGTTTTGTTTATCGTGGTTGAAAGAACATTTGGAAACAAAAGCAACAACAGATCAGATTGTACAGGGTTTGATCAACCTTGGGTTAGAGGTTGAAGAGGTTATAGATCAAGGCACAACTTATCGTGGATTTAAATTGGGTAAAATTGTGAAATTTGAAAAACATCCTAACGCTGATCGTTTGAATTACTGCCAGATTGATATCGGCGAACCGGATCTTGTGCCTGTTGTGTGTGGAGGATCGAACGTCCGACAAGATATGTTGGTAGCATTTGCTCCGCCAGGTGCGGTGATTCCATCAACAGGAACCGTTCTTAAAGTTGGTGTCGTTCGAGGCGTAGAAAGCAGGGGCATGCTCTGTTCTTTAGAAGAACTATCCCTGGGTACATCTCAAAATCATGAAATTATGGATATTCAAACAGCTATGCCGATAGGAACATCACTTGATCAAGTTCTGGGATTAGACGATGTTATTATAGATGTAAGTATTACGCCAAATCGTGGGGATTGTTTCAGTATCCATGGTATTGTCAGAGATTTAAAAGCGGCAGGATTTTAGAAATATTTTGAAATTTTTATCCCACCAAACATACCCTGAATTTTGCATGTTGTACCGTTCGGAATGTTTCCTCCAGAGGTATTAATAGGAAAAGATACAGGTAGGAAATACCCGCAAAAAACACTGACATTATAGTCAGGATGGGGGTTAAATCCACAAATTCCTTGCAGATAAGGGGCAATAAACCATTTTGATTCTGAACAGATCTGGCTAGCTTTAGAATTTTTGAAAGTACCCAAACGCAGGCCACCTTCAAATCCAAAAGTTGCTTTTTCAGTTAATTTATAATCGATACCAATACCCGTTTTAATCCCCCATCCTAACTGCGCTGAACTTGCCGGATACAAATCAGATTTGTTAAATGTTCCCCACATGTAATCCAAGCCGGCACGAACATTGTAAATAACCAAAGGCATATGATAGTGATAACCTGCCGACAAACCGAGCCCCATCATCGATGCTTTGTTTTCTTGATAAGGCAATTTATCAAAAACCTGTTGCTGATAATTTTTTCCATCCTTCAAAATGGCATCGATTTTTTTTCGAATATCAATTTCAGTGACATCATTTGCTGCTGTTGCCGTTAATTCAAGCGGTTTGTTAGAGCGTTCAGCTTTAACGCCAAGTTCAATAATATTGTTTAACGATGGTTCATTAATATAATCCTTAGTAATTTCTTCTGCAGGATCCGGATCAACACGTACAACTTTTAGTGTGTATTTTGTTGGTAAAGATGGCCAGCGTTTGTACATCAACTGTGCATTGAATCCGATAACATCAAGTCCAACCGACAATTTGTGCATACTTGCAAAACAAAATAATAAAAACAGAACGATAGCGTATAATAAGCACCCTAAACCAGCTTAAAGGACATGAAATACATTTATCAATATTTTTAACTAATTTTAAATCAACTTTGTGGTGGGCCCGGCAGGACTCGAACCTGCGACAACTCCGTTATGAGCGGAGGGTTCTAACCAACTGAACTACAGGCCCTTGCTTTATATGACCAAATCATTCCTTGGAAGTCAATGACAATCGGGGTCTCAAATCACCTTTTTTGACCACGCCTGTTTGTTTGTCAAATGTGTGATACAGCGGCCACGGACAGGATGCCCCATAATTTTGGCCATTAACCCATATCTGTTTTTTGCCATCCACTTCAGCAGACGCATTAACGTAAAAAAATCGCGGTGAATAAAAGGACTCTGTGGTTTTATAAGCCGGTTCTAATAAAATCTTCGTTTTGAATTTTTTAGGAACATTCACGTCAACAACAGCAATAAATTTGTTTTTGTCTTTTTGTTTTTTAAAAGAGAGAATAGACAAAGCAGGTAGATTATGAATAAAAGCAAGAAAACAATAAATGGATAGATCTTCTTGGGCCCGCATCGTGATTCGTGTGCCTTGTATTTCTAGTTTTACAGACAAAATATCTGCTTGTTTTTTGATGGCATCCATGTAACTGCACAAATCCCCAATGCCTGATGGGATTTGTTCCCATGTACCTTCTTTTTTAGCTGTTTGAACCAACAGATGCGTGTGATGCATGTATCGATAAACAGGTAAAAGCAGGATAATACCCAATAAAAAAATGGCATCCAGCCATCTTCTTTGCATTGTTATTCTTTAGGTGCGTTCGAATTAACAGCAACAGATTTTGGTTTTTTGAAACCGAATACCAACAATAATGGTGCCGATACAAATATAGAGGAAAATGTTCCTACAAGAATACCTACAATAATTGGCAAACTAAACTCAGCAATAACAGCACCACCGAAAAAGTACATCGCAAACAGTGCCATTAGTGTTGCAACAACTGTCAGAATCGTTCTGGATAATGTTTCGTTGATGGATAAATTGATAATCTCAACCATCGACAGCTTGCTTTTTTTCGCAACATTTTCTCGGATGCGGTCAAAAATAACAATTGTATCATTCATGGAGTATCCTGCTGTCGTTAGCAATGCGATAATGGCTGATTCGTTGAAATCTAACCCAAACACAGAAAACAAAGACAGAATTGCGACACAATCGTTTAACTGCGTAAGCACAGCACTAACAGCATATTGCCAATCAAAACGGATAGCCACGTAAATCAAAATACCAAGCAAAGCAAAAACAACAGCTAAAGTAGCCATTTTTGTCAATTCACTGCCCGCTTTTGGACCAACTGTTTCAATTTTTCTGTACTCTACACCATCTCCTAGCGTTGTTTTAATTTTATCTAAATTCTGTTGAGTATTTTCTTCTTTTGATTTCTCATCTCGTTCCATTTTAATCATCAAATCGCGATTAGATGCTCCAATTTGCTGAATTGAAACCTGACCAACATTCAATTTTTCTAGTTTATGACGCAACTCTTGTAAGGAAGGTGTCTTGTCAAAACGGGTTTCTAAAACATATCCTCCTTTGAAATCAACACCATAATTAATACCCTTTACACCAATGACAGTAAGAGTACCCAAAAAAATGATCGCTGATATAACAAACGCAACCGTTTTGTAGCGCATAAAATTAAATGACCAATCAAAGTTGAATTTAAGTAACGCCATGATTTATTCTCCTTTATATTGGTAATGATTCAAGCTTGCGGTTCTTGGTATACAGAGTATACAGATAAATTTGATAATAAGTTAACGTCAAAGCTGTAAACATGGAAATCACGATACCAATCATCAGAGTTACAGCAAATCCCTTAACAGACCCGCTTCCAAATTCAAATAATGCTGCTGCGCCAATCAACGTTGTCAAATTGGCATCTAAAATCGTAGCCATCGACCGCTCAAAGCCCGATACAATGGCACGCATTGTTTTCAATCCATGCCGCAGTTCTTCCTTGATACGTTCGTAAATCAAAACGTTAGCGTCAACAGCCATACCAACTGTTAAGGCCAGACCTGCGATACCAGGAAGAGTTAAAGTTGCCCCAAGAAGCGATAATGCCGCGAACGTTAAAACAAGGTTGAATAGCAAAGACACACAGGCAAACAAACCAAATAGAGAGTATGCCGCAAACATAAATACGCTGACGAAAGCAAACGACAACAAAACAGCATTTTTACCATCAGCAATAGCATCCATTCCTAAGCTGGGACCAACAGTTCGTTCTTCTATAATTTTAAGAGGCGCTGGCAACGATCCGGAGCTAAGAATTGTTTTTAAACGCGTGGCATCCTGAATAGTCATCGAACCTGAGATTGATGCAACACCAATAGGGATATGCTGCGTAATTTTAGGAGCGCTCACAACCATACCATCGATCACAATGGCAAGCTGTCTATTAATATTATGTAATGTAATATCGCTGAACTTTCTGCCTCCGATGGTATTCATTTCTAAAACAACTCCAGGAAGAGCTTGTCCTTGAAGCGCCTTAACCTTTTCAAGGACATCGCCTGTCAGCAAAACTTCTTTTTCTAATACGCATAGGTGTTTAGGATCCTCTTTGAAAGGAACAATATCATAAATAGGAGAAATCGTATGTTTTGATTCGACAGGAATCAATTCTTTTAATAGCTTAAAGGTTAAGCGACCCGTTTGTCCTAACAGCTTTTTTACTTCTTCGGGATTCTGAACGCCAGCCAATTGAACAACAATGCGATCTTTTCCTTGTTTATAAATACTTGGTTCTTTTGTTCCGCTTTCATCGATACGACGTTTAACAACTTCAATACACTGGTCAACCTTTTTTGCATTACGTTCTTCTTTCTTAGCCGGATCCTGAAGAAGGTGTATTTTGTTTTTATCTTGAACCGCAGTCAAATTAAAAACAGCCACTGATTTTTTGAGCTCATCAAATTGTTCTGTCTTTAAGGTAATTTCATTACCTGTGCTTTTTATTTCACTAAGTGTGATCTTATCTTTTCTTAATTGCTTTTTAATGTCAGGAATCAGTGCCTGCATTTCTTCCTGGTAAGCAGACTCTAAGTCAACAAACAATTGCAAATAAGATCCACCCTGTAATTCTAATCCCAAATTAAACCTGTGATTTAAAAAGGACGGTAGTTTGTTGGTTGATACAAAATTGGGTAGTGCAAACATAATCCCCAAAATACATACAAAGAAAATCCAAAAGATCTTAAAACGTGAAAATTGCATTAATGCCCCTATTCAACATACTATTCGTTTAAAACACACACTCATGACATGCTATAGATTAAAGCAAAAGAGATTAAAGAAAAAGAAAAATTTCAAACACATGATTAAAAAATATTAAGTGTTCTTTCTGTGTTTTTCTTCCGTTAGAATGAAATAGATTTGATAGATTCATGGGATGCATGCGTAAACTTCTTAGTATTTTTTTTCTTCTTATTGTGTTGACGGCTGGTGTCATATTTTTCACGCAACATGACCAACCACAACGGAATTTAACACCGGCAAAACTCCAGCGTTCAACTGCGGAATTAGTCAAAGAAAAAATAGTGACCGTTGAACAACAACCAAAAGAAACAATGCCTCCTTCTGATGAATCGCGAAAAATAGATTCAAAAGAATGTGTAACACGTGTTTTGCCTGAAATTGTTGATCGCTTAGTACACAGCGTTGTGAGCATTGCTGTGACCCAAGATGCCGATAAAGTCAAAGGTACGGACAAAATAACAGCTTTCGATCCCAACACCGAAACGTTGAAAGATTATTTTGATTCTGATAATAAATCTAAAAAAATCGAATCAGGAGGATCTGGATTCATTATTAAAGGTCCAGATGGGCATTTATACATTTTAACCAATGCACATGTTGTTGGAAAAGCGAACGAAATCACAATTATTACCCATGACAAGCAGAAGTTTTTGGCAGAAATCAAAGCGGGTGACGTGCGTAGCGACCTGGCCATTCTGAAACTTAAAAAAGGTCAGAAAAATTTACCAGAAAGCTGTAAGCCCGTTGAGTGGGGTGATGCCACCACATACCCTGTCGGCGCCCATGTTGTTGCTATCGGCAATCCTTTCGAATTTGGAAGCACGGTATCTGATGGTATTATTTCATTCAAGAATAGAGACATTCCGCGCCCTATTGGCAGCGGCATGCCTTCTGGACAAAGGGTTCGTGAATTTTTATCTGACATGATGCAACATACCGCACCTATCAATGTAGGTAGTTCAGGCGGACCTCTTATCGGCATTGAAGAAAAAGATGGTCGATGGGTAGGACGTATCATCGGGGTAAATTCTACCATGCTAACAACCACAGGTGGCAATATTGGTATCAGTTTTGCAATTCCTTCAACAATTGCTCTGCCCATTATCGAAAAATTATTCGAAACCGGAAAAGTTGATTACGCTTGGCTTGGCACAATCATTCAAGAATTGTTAGAAACTCAAAAGTCTGTTCTTGGCCTATCAACAGTCCATGATGCTTATAAAATTGTTGAGGTTGAAGAGGGCAGTCCCGCTCAAAAAGCCGGATTTGAAAGAGGCGACATCATTACACACGTTAATGATCAACCTACGGAAAACCTGTCTAAGGATATTCAAAAGCTACAACCAGGAGACAAAATCACGCTGAAAGTCCTGAAAGGCGGCATTAAGAGCGATGAACAAAATATCACTGTAACTTTAGGCACAAGCCCAGACTCTGAAGTGGTTAAGAAAAAAGCAAAAAAAGATCCAAGTTCTAAAAAATGGCCCGAAGGTTCTTTTAAGTTGCCAGCCCTTGATTTGGTTTTGGAACAAAAAAGAGTGACTCTGGATGGTAAAAACATAACAGGATTCAAAATTATCGATTTAGATCCTGAACATCCCAGATTTTCATTAGAAGCTAGAGAAACAATTGAGCCTGGTGACGTGTTGTTGTCGTTGAATGGTGAGCCATTAACAAATCGCAAAACATTTGAACAGCAAATTGAAAAACTCACTACACCCGCAGATCCATCCCAAAGGACTTTGAATTATACTATCTTGTCCTTTAATGTAAAAAACAGAGATGATGATAGCCTGAAGGATTCAGTGTATCGGTATGAGTTTGGAGAAACTTTGGCAGAGTAAATTAGCAATTATTTTCTTTAGAATTTCTGGCCTCTTGCTGCTGTTTTCTTTTAATCAAATTAGCTTTTAAGGCTTGCGCCTTACGATGGGCAGAAATGGCTTTTTTCTTGTCTTGGCGAACATCTTTACTGGTTGTCATGATATTGACTCAATTTTAGTTAAATCATCATTCAGAAAATGACGTTTTTCTACAAGTCGATGTTCTTGATTATATTGGTATACAACCTGTTTTTTTCCCTCTGGAGTCACCAAATTTTCTTCTTTTAGCAATCCATTTTGAAAAATATCTAATTTGATAATTGTTTTGCCATCGTCGTCGTAAGCAATTTGCTTAATAGGATGATCTTTATCATCGAAAGTGCACACCATGCGAATATGATGTCCATCGTTGTGTAAAACTTCGTATTTAATCCTATTTCCATTATCAAAGTAGTCTCGGGCCATGGGATGATGTGGATTGTTGATGTAGTATGACCAAATTCCCTGCTTCTTCCCCTCTTTATAAGCACCCTCACACTTTCTTTCACCTTTGACGTACTGTGAAAAAGGTCCATCCAGCACCTTGTCGTCAGGATAGCCTTCTTTTTTGTAGGAATAGTGAATTTCCATATCCTCGGATGTCAGAACTTCTTCCATAAAAGTATCGTGGGGGATTGTTTTGATCGAAAGCTTATTCATCAGAAGGCACGTCTGCTTCTATTGCGTCTTCTTCAATTTTCGTAACATTCACAACACGTTCATCCTTTTCAAGACGCATCAAGATGACACCCTGAGTCCGACGGCCTGCAATACGAATGTCGTTAACACCACAGCGCAACAAACGCCCTTTGTTTGTAATCAGCATGATGTGATCTTGTGGCTTCACGGGAAATGCGTTGACAACATGCCCGTTCTTCACCGATAGCAAGATAGCGTTCGCTCCCTGCCCCCCTCGACCGGTTGTCCGATATTCATACCCAGAAGTTCGCTTACCAAATCCAAGATCAGTAATTGTTAAGATATATTGTTCATGATCCTGCAATTCAGATCGACGTTCATCAGACAAAACACCTTCAACCATATCTTGATCATCACTATCACCGGACTGAATACCCTGTTCAGCAGCTCGCGCTTTTAGATATAGAGCGCGTTCGGTCGGATCAATATTGAATCCCTCCAAGACAGAGGCGGAAATAATAGTGTCGTCATGCGCCAAACGAATTCCTCTTACACCTGTTGACGTTCTTCCTGAGAAAATGCGCACATCTGAAGCATCAAAACGAATAAACAGTCCCTTCTTCGTGTTCAAAAGAATAGTATTATCATTACAACACATCTTGACGGCAATCAGAGTTTCGCCATCATCCAAAACCATAGCACGCTTGCCGTTGCTTTGAATGCGTTCAAAATCACTGACGGCGTTACGACGCACTTGCCCTTTAGATGTAACGAATAGCAAGCTAAATGTTTCATTCATATCTTTGGATACATCCAAAATCGAGGTTACCTTTTCATCCTTTTCTATAGGAAGAACATTGATAACGGCTCGCCCTTTTGCTTGTGGTGTTCCGATAGGCAATTGATAAACGGACACACGGTAAACCTGTCCCGTGTTGGTGAAAAAGAGTAAACGATCATGGGTGTTGGCTACAACGATATCTTGGACGTGATCCTCTTCTTTCATGGTCATGCCGCTGCGTCCTTTACCCCCACGAAGCTGAGCACGATAGGTACTGAGAGGCACGCGCTTGATATACCCGCCGAAACTGATCGTCACGACCATTTCTTCGGATGGAATTAAATCTTCGTCATCTAAATCATCCTCTGCGGGAAGAATTTCAGAACGTCTTGGTGTTGGATAGTCTGCTTTAATTTCTTTGAATTCTTCGATCATAATACCACGCACACGTTCTGGCTTACTAAGAATATCGATATAATTCTTGATAGCATCCATTGTGTTTTGCAGATCTTGCTTAATTTCTTCTTGCTCCAAACCCGTCAGTTTGTGTAAACGCAAATCCAAAATAGCATTTGCCTGAATCTCAGACAAAATATATACAGGCCCAGCTTCGGCTTGAGGTCCTTGCAACAAAGCCAAGTACGACTTGATTCCACCAGAATCCCAATTTTCATTCATCAGTTTCGCCAAAGCTGATTTACGATCTGCTGCTTCTTTGATTAAAGCGATAACTTTATCGATATGCGTCAAGGCTAAAGCAAAACCTAATAAGACGTGTGCTTTGTCTCGCGCTTTTTCTAAGAAATAACGGGTACGACGAACAATAACGTCATAACGAAACTCGAGGAAACAGGTCAAAGAAGCCTTCAATCCTAATGTTTGAGGAACTCCTCTTACAAGAGCAAGAACATTGGCAGGAAAGTTCATTTGAAGCTGCGTATGCTTATAAAGTTGATTCAAAATGACCTGACTGTTTCCATCTCTTTTAATTTCAATAACAATGCGGATACCGTGACGGTTTGATTCATCGCGAATTTCACCAATACCTTCGATCATTTTATCGCGGCTAAGCTCACCAATTTTTTCAACAAGTTTTGCTTTGTTAACTTGATAAGGAATCTCTGTAATAATGATCGCTTCCTTATCTCCTTTCAGTTCTTCTATAGAAGCCTTACCACGCATCACAATACTTCCGCGTCCTGTTCTGAAAGCATTGAGAATACCCGTTGTTCCTAAGATTTGCCCCCCTGTTGGAAAATCCGGACCTTTCACATATTCCATAATCTCGGCAAGTTCTAGATGGGGATTTTCAACCAAAGCACAGCATGCATCCAACAATTCGCCTAAGTTGTGGGGAGGAATATTCGTTGCCATACCAACAGCGATACCGCTTGTACCATTAAGAAGCATGCTGGGAACCCGGGTTGGCAAAACGGTGGGCTCTTGCAAAGAACCATCATAGTTCGGTCTAAAAGCAACCGTATCACAATCTAAATCTGCCAAAATTTCTTTTGAAATCTTCGCCATGCGGGCTTCTGTATAACGCATAGCAGCGGCAGTATCTCCATCGATAGAACCAAAGTTTCCTTGTCCATCTATCAGGATCATACTCATACTAAAGTCCTGAGCCATACGAACCATAGTTTCATAAATAGCACTATCACCATGTGGGTGATATTTACCCATTACTTCACCAACGATTAAAGCTGATTTGCGATGGGGTTTGGTATGATCAAACCCTAAACGTTTTAATACATATAAGATACGCCTGTGTACTGTCTTAAACCCATCACGTGCGTCGGGCAAGGCACGCGCAACGATAACACTCATCGCATAGTCCAAATAGGACCGCCTTATCTCATCTTCTAAAGGGATCCGTTTTATATCATCGAATAATGTGGGCGCTGACATGTGATCAAATATCTATCTTCTTCACAGACAGTATATCACGCTGTCAAAGGATAGAGGGGATTTTTGAATGATCTGTAGTAATTTATTCTAGGTCTTTAAGATCTTGGCCATCGTATCAGCCAATTTTTCAAAATCAGCTTCTTTATACCCACGGGTGGTCATGGCTGGTGTGCCCACACGTATACCCGAGGGATTCATCGGTGACATCTTGTCAAAAGGAATGCTGTTGACGTTGCACGTAATACCACAAGCAGCTAGGCGTTGTTCTGCAACTTTGCCGTTTTCAACAAAATTACGCACATCAATTAAAATAAGATGTGTATCCGTTCCCCCTGTAATCAATTGGAAGCCATGCGACAAAAGTCGTGTTGCAAATGCTGCGGCATTATCTACGATTTGTTTCGCATAATTTTTGAAATCTGGTGTCAAAATTTCTCCGAAAGCAATCGCTTTGCCCGCAATGATATGCATCAAAGGTCCTCCCTGCAGGCCCGGCATAATGGCTTGATCAATTTTTTTCGAAATGTCTTCATTATTGGTGATAATAATACCGCTACGGGGTCCTCTTAACGTTTTGTGGGTTGTTGACGTGACAACATCAGCATACGGGACGGGTGAAGGATGGACCCCGCCTGCAACAAGACCGGAAAAATGGGCCATATCAACCATCAGATAGGCTCTACACGCATCTGCTATTTCTCTAAATTTTGCAAAATCAATAATGCGTGGATAAGCTGATCCACCAGCAATAATGATACGTGGCTTTTCTTGGATGGCTTTTTCGTAAATGGCTTCGTAATCTAATTCACATGTTTCCGGGTGAACGTCATATGGTACAGGTACAAACCATTGTCCCGTTAGGCTAACTTTATGTCCATGGGTCAAATGTCCCCCAGATGATAAACTCATTCCCATTAGCTTATCTCCAGGCTTTAACAAGGCCAGATATACACCAAGATTCGCGTTGGAGCCCGAATGCGACTGTATATTAGCATAACCCACATTAAAAATTTCTTTACACCGATCAATAGCAATCTGTTCGATTTGATCAACAAATTCGCACCCTCCGTAATAACGACGACCGGGATATCCTTCCGCATACTTGTTGGTCAGAATTGATCCGCAAGCCTGCCGTACAGCTTCTGAGGTAAAATTTTCAGAGGCGATCAGTTCGATATTAGTCTTTTGCCTGTGCGCTTCTTTGTTGATTAAATCAAAAATAACCTTATCTTTCATGCTTCCACCCCGTTAAATTTTTGAAAAAATTCGTCCATGCGTCGTTCTTGCTCAACCAAAGAATCTACATGAAAAGACAGTTGCGGCGTGTATCTCATATTAAGCGTTTTCGCCATCGCATGTCTGACTGCAGGTTTAACTATTTCTAAATAAGCCAAACAAGTGGGCAACTTTTCCGTGTCTAAATGCCTTATATAAATCTTTGCTGTTTTCATGTCCGGAGCAACATCTGCACGCGCAACAGTCATCAAAGGATCAGCCGTGACCATTGTTCCGTCCATGTCTACAGGTGGCAGTCCTTTTCTCGTCATTAGCTCAGAAATGAAACGCTGAACTTCCTGACATAACCGAGCCTGACGACCTGTCGATTTCGATGATTGTGGTTTTTCAGATTTAAAAAGCTTCATTTCAAGATCTTGTGTGTTCTGATTAACATATTATGGTTTACAGGGTGACGTTTAGCAAACAGCTTGGCGACCTAAGAAATCCTAAAAATCGCTTATTTTTTTCTTGCGGCTGCTATGTGATCATCTAGCTTTTTCGAAATTTCTATAAGATTATGGCAAATCAAATCTTCTGGTTGACTTGGCATCCACTGCGTTATTGCATCAAACTTTTTCCTTTCTTCGTCTTCGATCGCAAGGCTTTCTTTTAGAGGAATCAGTCGAAGCTTTAAAATTGTACTTCTCAAGAGATTTAGAGTTTTATCCTCTATTTTAGGTTCTGCGTAAATTTTTAATATCTGCGCCCATCGGCTGGGAGGGATACACATAGAAAAATCTCCGTCAATCAACACATCTTTAGCTTCAACTTCCAAATTTAATTCTTTCAACAAACTACACATATCCTCTCTATCTTGTTTATGCGCTTCTTTTTTTCTTAAGACCGATTCTTGTGCAGATTGAGACAAAGCTACTTGTGTTCTGTACCCCTCTAGGTAACTCTCCTCTTCACTGGCGCTTGGCCGGAGAGTTTCTGGTTTATCTGGGTCCACGATCGTGTTAATTTCCCTATATATATTTTCTTGTGTTGTTATTGGATTTTTCCCCATACTACCCAAATCGATAAGCGTGACAGTAATTTGTCCCAATCCATCGTCAAAAACAAAAATGTTTTTTAATTGATAATCTATTTCAGGAACTTCCACAAGAACACTGCCGCTGTCAAATTTGCCAATTTTTTTATGTATCAGACCAAGAACCTGCCCTAATACACGCCACTTGTCAGCAATTGATAATTTTGTTGACCTCTTTTCTAACCATTGTGCTGCAGGGTCCCCTTTCGCTTTCCTTAGAATTTCCAAATACGCGTACTGGTCACCAACGTCTTTTAGTTTACACAATCGAATTGGCAGTGCTAATTCAATAGAAAATTGCTCCGTTTTGATTGGAAACTGAGAAGCAATAGTTCCGTATTTTTGTTCAATTCGTTTAAAATTCTCAAACTGAGTGTGGCCAAGACCTTGCAATGTATTATCTAAAGACTGCTTGACGATGAAATTCTGTCCATCTGCAGAAACTTCGTAAACAGCCGCTGTTTCTCCGCCAACAGCATCTGGAACAAGCTGGCAAACGACGTGTTTTGGCCTTGAATTTAGTCCAATAACAAAAGGGTTTTTTTCGAGATAAGCCTGCAGTTGGTTGGGGGCTATTTGTTTATAGCTTCTTTCTTCCAATGGTTGTCCTGTATATGCAGGGAGACGTGTTTTGTGTTGGGCTTCTTGGTATATGGGAAAATTTTCTTCTACGCAAGGGATTTTAAGGGGAGAATCGCTAACTGGCGCAACTTTAATTTGTTGCGCCGGATCTTCTGGAAAGCCCTTCTTAAATCCTTCAACAAAGGTTTTCAATATCCCATTGTACGAATTTTTTAAACTCTCCCAAGATTTGGCTGCCACAAAAGACCGGTAGAGTACCCTACGATCATCAAAATGTTCAAAAAACGCACCAGATGGGGTCTCTGCTGTTCCTCCTCCGGCGTACCATTTGCAATTCGCCATACCATCTATAGGGACTATTTTTTTGGATAGCGTATTGTAGCCATCTAAAAGTCTAATGTAATTCAACGCACCCGGCTCTGTTGGATGAAACCCTGCGATCTTTGGATTAGGAAGCTGTGTCTTCCACGTGTTTTGATCAACCCTAACGAGAGCTTTTTCGATCCTTCCAAACACCATTGCCAATAAAAACACGTTTGCCAAAATATTACCTATTATCTAAAGCACATGTAGCATGTTTTCCTTAAAATCTCATTAATTTTGTTGATATCAGGATGTACCCTCTTTCAAAATGGCTCTATTCCTTAACCCCCTTCAAAACCAAATTTCTTCATGCGTAGACACTGATTCGCGCTGCGTACCAATCGTAATTCTTATCAAAACACCGTAAAATGGAAACAGGACGGCTACAAATGAAAAACTATATCTATTCCTCTTCACCCTCCTGAAGATTTTGTTGGAATGAGTAAGGCTGGAAAATTAGCCTCTCAAGTTCTTGATTTTATCACCCCTTATGTCCAAATTGACGTGTCAACATTAACCTTAAATGATTTGTGCCATGATTTCATTATCAAAAACGGTGCCATCCCCGCCCCTCTTAACTACAAAGGGTTTCCCAAATCAATTTGCACATCTATCAATCATGTGATTTGTCATGGCATTCCTTGCGAAACCGATATTTTAAAAGACGGGGATATTCTTAATATCGATGTCACAGTAATTTTGGATGGATGGCATGGAGATACTAGTCGTATGTTTAAAATTGGTAAAATTTCTAAACGTGCGGATTTGCTGGTTGATACAACTTATCAGTGTCTAATGCGTGCTATTGATATAGTAAAACCTGGCACGCGACTGGGAGATATTGGACATACTATTCAAACTCTTGCTGAAAGTAAGGGGTTTTCCGTTGTTCGTGATTTTTGTGGACACGGTATTGGACGAACATTTCATACAGAGCCATCTGTTCTACATTACGGCCAAAAAGGCACAGGACAAGTTTTAGAAGAGGGCATGTTTTTTACGATCGAACCCATGATCAATGCAGGAAAATGGGAAATGCGTATATTAGAAGATGGATGGACATCTATCACAAAAGACCAGTCCTTGTCCGCACAATGGGAACATACGCTTGCTGTCACGGCTAGCGGAGTCGAAATTTTCACAAACACATAAATTAACTCTTTACTATTATACTCATTTAGTTAAACAGGGTGGTTTATTAATATTGTTCCCTGAACAAGACAGCGGTGAATGTCCTGATCCGTTTTTGAAGAAATTCATATTTCAAAATGGAAAAAACAAAATAACCGCAACAAGTTACCCTCTCTACACGGAACAACCATCATATTATGGCAATCCTTTAATTCCTGCACGATCTGATGAGCATGGATTACGCGAGGGTTGTATGATGCTTTTGTGGAAACGAGTATAATCGGATATCTCTCTTTATCGGCCGTGCTTTATATCTCTATTAGCAGAATGCGTTCTCGACGAGATTTATGGGAAAAGGGTTAAGCTATATCAACCCAAACAAGGGTTTCGTGTCTGTACGGACACAATTTTATTAGCAGCCAGTATTAACCCGTTACCGGGAGAACGCGTTCTTGATGTGGGCGCCGGCGTTGGAGGTGCAGCCCTTAGCGTTGCCGTGCGTTGTCCCGAAGCCATTGTTCACGGCATCGAGTTGCTGCGCGAAAATGTTTCATTAGCTAATGAAAACATCAGATTAAACGGTATGCAGGGACGCGTTGAAATTCTTTGCGGCTCTTTATTATCTCCCCCTCCCCGACTGGCTCCAGGAACGTATCATCACGTTATGACCAATCCACCTTATTACGATTCTGGACACATGTCAGAAACCGAACAAAAAAAAACAGCGAACCATCTACAGGATTCGACTTTTGAAGATTGGTTGAAGTTTTGTTTGCTCATGACAAAAGCAGGAGGATTTCTGACATTGATCTATCCTGCTGATCAGATCCATAAAGTCTTAGGACTCATGTCAGAAAAAACCGGAAATATTACGATATATCCGCTTTGGCCACAAAAAAATAAACCCGCAAAACGAGTTATTATTTCAGTGCAAAAAGGAGCCAAGACACCAACAAAACTTTTACCGGGGCTTGTTTTACATCAACAAAATGGTGAGTATTCTGAGGAAGCCGAAAATATTCTGCGCCACGCTGAACTGATTAACTTGTACCCGTGACGAAAGAATAGTCAAACTAAATTTCATACTTTTTCGTCTCATGGTGTTTGGCGGCATGATGTTTGTCGTGCTCCTTCTTTACATGATTCTTCTTTTCTTCAACATTGTGATGATGTGCTCCGGCGTGTTTGCTGTGTGCAGCTCCTTCCTTGTGATGGTTGTGATTTGGATTGTTATTATTTTTTCTGTGGTCCATTGGATTCTCCTTCTTAAGGAATTGGTTAACATCCAATATAGATATAATAACAAAAGGTTAATATTTGGTTAATTTTGCGTAATACTTCTTGCAAAATCATTAACGACTTGCGTACCTGTGGTAAAAACTGGATTCGATCTAGAGCTCGATCGCGTTAATACATTGCGCGCTTGTCCTAAGAACACGTCAACCATTTTTCCTATACTAGGCAAATTAATCATAGAGCCATAGGTTGTTTGATCAAGCCACGACCGTACATAGTTAACAGCGGGATCATGAATAACATCTAAAAATTTCCTCATGATGGCATTCGAGTCTCCTGCCGACGCTAGATTCTTAAAGTCTGTTGATTTTGCAAATGTTCTCCAAAAATAAAGCAGCCCCTTAGAAATAAAATCAAAATTCAAGCTTACATATTTTTTGACAAACCCATTGTCTAAAACTTTACCAAAATTCAAACTGCGTGCACCCATACGAATCATGCTTTGCGTATTGGGGTTATTAATCATATCAAGAACAGGGTTTTCCATTTGCGAAGAAAACTGTTGCGCCGTAGCAAACATTTGATCTAGGAATTTATCAATCATTCCTGTCCCCACACCTGTCATCGCCTGTCCAGGTCTAAAAAATGCCAAAATTGATTTGTGTGGAATCGTGTGAGAATCAAAATAACAGTTTGTTACAGCCGCTAATAAATCTTGCGCTAATACCTTTATTTTCTGAACATCTAGGACTGTTTCTCCGTCATAATGTTTTGCTAATAAATAGGCTTCATTAATCTCATTCCAAACATAACCAATAATGTCCCGGTAATCTTTTATGTGTTGATCAAGGTTTGTAGCGTAACTAGAACTTTTTTCCTGCGCCGTCTGACAAAATGCACAAACCTTACCAGGTAAATCATCAATCAACGTGAAGGGGTGCACATTGTAGTTTTTATAAAAACTTTGGGCATCAAACAATGGTAAGATTTTAACCTGTTCACATAAACGCGCGTACAACCCAAAATAAAATTTGGTTAGACGGGCATCTCCAGCATTTATTGATAAAAATTGGATCTGCTGATCCAAAAAGTCTGTGTAATTAAGAGTGGCTTGCAGATCTACGTAGTACACATAGAAAAGTTTGAAAATATTTTTTGTGTTTTCTACAGCTGTAGGTTGATTTGGAACAACTGTTTGTAAAATTCTAAAAGTAGCCAATGTTGATAACAAAGCCGTTTCAGGAATCAGCGGCTCGTCGATATCAAATTGTGATGGTTGGAATTTTACCGTTACATCATCATCATGTAAATCATTTAGCACATTAGCCATCAGGATTAAAGCTGTTGGTAGTGAACGATCTCTTGAAACATATTTTTGGACAATAGCTTCTAGTGTGTCCAATCGCTTTTGTGTTGGATCGTCGTTAGCCACTGCTTCGATAAGCAAAATCAGCATTAATGCGTTTTGCGTATAGGGACTATAGCGACTTGTAGGTCCCAACCATTCCATAAGAGAAGGACTGTGATGTAACATGAAAACGATACGCAAATTATAGCGTTTCAAGACATCGTACATGCCTACTGTTGCAGAAAATTTCGCAATGGCTTCCAGTACGGTCGTTAGCTGTTGTTGATCGTCAGCAGTGAGACTGACATTAGTTCCTGTCTGCTCATAAGCATTCAAGATCTGAGGGATTAAAACTTGAGGCATCACCAGGGTTGCTTGTCCAGGCATAACCTATCATCCTCTGAATTGGTACTTCCCATACATGAGGCTTCTTCTCTATCATGATGAATGAACATTTGTTTTCTTGTCAACATGTCAGATTTGCTGTGGATGATCGGATTAGCTTTGTCGAATGAACACGCCTTACTACCTTTTGGTATGCTGTATGGATTGGCAGAAGGATTCTATCGTCGAGAATGGAAACCCGTTTTATCTCTTATATTGCTTTTGATTATATCGGTTATCGTAAGCGAAATATTAAAATCAATTTTTACAATCCCACTTGTTTTTGATCCTAAACGGTATGGATTCCCCAGTGGACACACACAATTTGCCACAGTATTTTATGGTTGGATTTACTACCAAGTTGCATTGAATGTACCGCGGTACTTGCGCATTATGTACATGGTTTTAGTGATAACGATTCTGGCCATCGCGGTTACTGCAATCGTTCATTTTGGCTATCACACATGGTTTGACGTCTTTGGCGGATTTGTGTCAGGGGGAATTCTTTTGTTTTTGGGGACACGCTTAACTTTATGTAAACCAAAACTTTCCTAGAATGGTTTCATTACTAAGTTGTTGAGTGTTCGATGATTTTCTCTTTATTATTTACGATCATGGTTGATGCTTGCTCTGCCAAAAAAAACTACGGCTTGTCACGAAAAACACAGAAAACATTGGTGCAAAAAATGTAAAACTCGAAACACCACATCGACGTTGTGAGTTATAACCGTCTTGTAGAGTTGCAGAAAAGATGTTTGCAGCCTCATTCGAACGGAACTCATTTCATTGATGCGACGCATATCCGTGTTTGTCACAACAAACGGGTCCCTTCAAATAAGGCTTTCCTTGACGATCATGTTTTTAGGTCGAGCGTGTCAAACATCCTAAACCTGTGCCAGATTTGTTTCTATTTGCAGCGCGGCAAATGGGTTATGCGGCAGAGAATGAGTTTGCACGGACTCAGAAACAGTGGCTTCTAAAAATCCAGCGCGTTGTAAAACGTCGATTATTCTTTTATATCTCCAATCTTTTTTGGTCCAAATTGTATCGGTTCCATGTCTTAGGTGAATAAATGCCACATGGATGTTGCCTGATGGATCCCATATTTGATAAGTACATTCTGACCCTTGATTTCGATGTAGATATCCAAAGGCTTCTAGTGCCGTAACGACATCCTTCTGAGGAATAGAGGCACCTTCTTTTAATCCATCAATTATTCGTCTTAATTCTGTGCCTTGAAAAAAAACAGCAGTATTAACTTTAGGTTCGCAAGTTTGAAATGGTGTTTTTTCTTCTTGTTGATAGTGAGATTGGTGGTCAGAAAAAGAAAGATGAGCTTGCCACGGCAAGTTAGCGTATTCACCTGAAAATTCATTCTGAAGACTTTCAAAAAGTTTTGCTTGTTCTCCTTGTATAATTTGACGTTTTTGTTCTTCAATACTAAAAAGATGTTTTTGCGTAAATGCATAATTTTCTTGAAGAAGTTCCTCAAGGGCGCAGGTGTTTTCAATTTCAAGCTCTGTACGTTTTTGTTCTTCTGATTTTTTCAATTTATTCAATGGTTCCATAATATTGTTTCTACGCCTTATTAAAACGTCTAATTCTCTTAAATACTCTTTAATCATTTTAATCAAAAACATATTTCTGTCCCAACCATAAAACCAGCGCGTGCAATCTAAAAATCGAGACAGCTGGGATTTATTTCGATTTTCATCATCAGAAAATATAAGTTTTTTCATAAGCTTGATTTTGCGCAGTTCTTCTTTTTCTGTCTTCCCCAAATTTGTCTTTATATAAGCAAAATATTCCGTTTTTTTGGGTTCGCCTAGTATTTGAGCTGCTATTTCGCTGAAAATAAATCTTGTTTTTTCAAATGACCCTATGATTTTTTTACTATACTCACAAAGCTCATCAAATTGATCACCAAGAAGATTAAATCTTTCGCTAAGTTCTTTTGGCGTTATTGACTGTTGCAGCAGAAGAACTGTTTCTTCGTATTTATTTTTGAAGAGTTCACTGATAAATTGTAATTCTTCTATTGATTTTGCCATTTTTTCTTTTGAGCCATCAAAGCGATCAGTCTGTTCCCCGTAATACACAGGATCAATTTCACATTTTTGAAAAAGCAATCCTTGTATTGTATCAAAGTATTTACTTTCTTCTAAATCAAGTTGTCTACAAAAGTCATCTCCTTCTGTTTTGGGCAGTTCATGTTTGTGTACTGAATACGTTATCCCAAACCCTGAAAGAATTTTTTGTATTGAATAAAGTAATATGTTTTCATTATCAATACTGTTAACCATCGACCCAATGATTTGATATAAAACAAGACTTGTATTGGCTAAATTCCAAATGGAAAAATTTAAAACAGATGGGTCAGAGAGAGTTTTTCGTTGATAGATATCTACTGCTGTTTTCCCTCTGTGTCTTTGAACGAAACTTACGGTTTGACCTTCTTCCAAAGATTTGCTGAAATCCTCTAAATATGTGGATCGTTCTTTAACAATATCTAAAATTTGTGTTTTGACTTCCGTGTCAGAACTTCCAAAAACATTGAGCACGCAAAAACAAAACATGAAAATGCGATAAATGATGTGTAGGTAATCGTAGCATTAGATGTTAACCGTGTCAAAACAACAAACAATTTTGATGAAGAGATCAGCAATTCTCATTTTAGATTTTGTCCCTTGCAAACACGTCACTCATAAAGGCTAACAGGTGCTCCCAAGATTCAAAGATTTGTATAGACGTGACAACAGATAAGGTCTGAAAGAATCGAACGCGCGCACCAAAATGTGATCGAGCTGTTTGGTACAATTTATCGTGTAACGCCATCAAGTGAT
>Ga0074198_1000705_pt1 | contig 29838 bp, 34 predicted proteins | sample EPASupsiteSAE323_FD_64527 | JGI IMG/M metagenome (GOLD analysis project Ga0074198, IMG submission 64527) | Bioremediated contaminated groundwater from EPA Superfund site, New Mexico - Sample SAE3-23 | ecosystem: Environmental > Aquatic > Deep subsurface > Groundwater > Contaminated ...
ACAGTTGCATCATTAGCTAGGGAGCTTCTCGTGAATACGTTGTCAGTTTCGGTTAATAATGCAAGGTTGTAGATTTCATCCCCTTCATTAACTGCATTGTTGCTCACAAGTGCGTTGTCGGTTATTGTCGCTACTGCAAGATTATCTAATGTGCTATCGGTTAATGTGTTGTCGGTTACGGTTAATATTGCATTGTTAAAGAGAGCTCCACCATCATTCAGTGCGGTGTTGCCTGCAATTGTGTTGAAGGTGGCGGTCACTGTTGCAACATTGTGTATAATATAGTCAGTGTATGCGATATTTGCAATTGCAGTTCCGGCTGATGTAAATGTAGCATCATTACTGATAGCTCCACCATCCTGAGATGCAGTGTTACCAATAATTGCACTGTTGGTTGCTGTCACTGTTCCTCCATTAGTTGTTGTTGCAGGGCCAGTAAAGGTGCTGCTGTTGGTTATGTCTATTGTTGCATCGTTACTGATGCCTCCACCATTTTGAGCTGCGGTGTTACCAATAATTCCACTGTCAAGTACTGTCACTGTTCCACCATTTCGGGTTATAATGGTACGTGTGAGTGTGCTACTGTTGGTTACGTTAAATGTGGCATCGTTACTGATAGCTCCACCATTTTCTGCGGCGTTACCTGTGAATACTCCGTTGGTTACTGTCACTGTTCCACCATTTTCTGTTATGGTACTGTCAGTGAGGGTGCTACTTTGATCTAAATTTATGGTTGCATCGTTGTTGATGGCTCCACCATTAGCTGTTGCGGTATTATCAGTGAATGTGCTGTTGGATACATTTAAAGTTCCACCGTTCTTGGTTATGGTGACACTGGTGAATGTGCTGCTACCTTCCATGTTTAATGTTCCACCGTTGTAGATAGCTCCACCATTTAGTGCGTTGTTGCCAGTGAATGTGCTGCCTGTCACGTCTAATGATCCACCATTCTGTGTTATAGTAACACTTGTGAGTGTGCTGCTGGTTACGTTTATAGTTCCACCGTTGTAGATAGCTCCACCGTTACCTGTTGCGGTGTTGTTTGTGAATGTGCTATTCATTACAGTTAATGTTCCACCATTTTCTGCTACGGTGATACTATTGAGTGTTACGCTGGTGTAGGTTAATGTTCCACCGTTGTAGATAGCTCCACCATCCTGTGCGGCATTGTCAGCGAAGGTACAATTGTTTACTGTTAAAGTTCCATTATTGTAGATAGCACCACCCAAAGTTCCTTGACCATTAATTAATATCAGATTTTGGAGGTTGACTACTACGCCGTTATTGATTATGAATATTGTTCCGAAGTTACCACCATCTATAGTGGCATAGCCATTGTTGAATACGTTGAAATTCAGATTTTTGTCGATAACAAGACCATATTCAGTGAAAATCGCACCATCCTCAAGCATTATGGTATCACCGCTTAAAGCATCGGTAATAGCCTCTAAAATTGTGGGGTAAATGTATCCTGCAGGATGTGATCCACGGGCCACCGGCACTCCGCCATTATAGATCTGCGGGTCTTTTAATGTTTGATTCGTTTCAGAGTTTAAAGAATTTGATGAGTTATTAGTGTTTGAGGTGTTGGTGTAGGATGAGGATTGGTCAGTTGTCTGTGAATCCCCTTCTCCAGTAGTAGCAACTGTTAAATTGTTTGATGGAACTATAGTATTGTTAGATGATTCTTGAGTAGCTGCGACATCGTTGATTGCGCATGAAAATACGAAGACCAATGTTAAAAGCAGTAATGGAACCATAATTTTAGCATTATATCTTGGAATTGATTTAAAGTTGTCTTTTTTGGTATTTGTTTGTTTTCTAATCTTTTTCACCTCCTTTATGTTCAATAGTTTTATCGTCCTCTGGGTTAATCAAACCTCTGAGACGTGTCGATATATGAATATAAAAGATTATTAAATCTTAATTTATTTTTAGATTACTATGATGAGTTAGAATTAGTTTTTATCAGGTTAAAGTCCTTGGATTTATCTAGTATCAAACCTCATAATAAGGTTGATGGACATTGAATTAAGTTACCAATAACATGATTCCATACCAATTCTATATAATAATAATACCTCCTAAGCAATATAACTTCCTATTAGTTATCCTTAAAAATTTGCATTCACAATTTATAAACTTTTTGATTTTTTTCATTCAAAAAAGAAGATAATGACAAGTATAAACACAATCTAATAATTATATGTCCTTACATTAATTAAAAAAAATATTATTTCTAAGATCGTATAATTAACATGTTTCAGGTTCTGAGTAGAGTTAGAACTACCATTATATCTGACCCTATTTTGAATGTTCCTTTAAGGGTGTTGAATTGATTCAAAGTAGGTATTCATTCAAGATATTTTTTTATTTATATCTATTTGCAATCTTCCTTATTTTTGAAAAATAAAAATATTTAATAATAACAATCAATAAATCAATTAGCTTTAATTATAATCATCAACATATTATTATATGGGGAAATAGGACCCTCAATTAAATAAAATTCAATTAATTCGTTGGAGAGTGAAAAAGATGAAAATATCAGATGAATTGATTGGTAAAGATGTTTTAGATGAATCTGGAGACCAAATAGGGTTAGTTAAAGATGTGGATTGGGATTTTGAAACCAACACAGTAAAATCAATTATTTTAAAAGAAGCTGGGATATCAGCAAAAATTGGCCTAGGTGACAATAAAATAGTACCCTATGAACAGATTGAAGCTATTGGCGATAAAGTACTAATTAAAGGCAGAGTTTTCAAGACCGAATAATATATTGTGGTATGAAAATTTAATTTATTATTAGTGTATTAAATAAAAAAATTTGAGGGGAAGAAATGGTCGATAAAAAAGAACTGGGAAAGAAAGTGGATGACATTAAATCTGATGCGTCTGATAAGAAAGATGATGTTAGTGATAGTATTAGTGAAATGAAAGATGATGCTATGGATAAGAAGGATGAGATGCAAGAAGAAATGGGGAAAAGAAAGACGCAGGCGGATAAATTGTTGAAAGAATTAGTGAACACAATTAAAGTCAAACAAGTAGAAGTTGGAAAAACTCTATCAGATTACACATCTCTCCAAAAACCACTTGCCGACATTATTGAAACCAATGATAACTTAATAATAAAAATAGACCTTCCTGGTGTTACAAAGGAAGATATTGATATTGGAATTGCTGGTGAAACCATAGATATCATGGTAAAGTTCGAAGAGGAAAGTGAAGAAGAAGACATCAATTACATCCAAAAAGAGAGAAGTTACGGCGAAACCAAAAGAACACTAAAACTTCCCTCAGAAATAAAGGTTAAAGAAGCATCAGCCAACTTCAAAGACTCTGTTTTAACCATTAAACTGCCTAAAATAGAAAAAAGACTACACAAAATTGATATTAACTAAATCGTTTTTTCTTTTTTAATTAATGGGGGGTGGTGGTGCTTATGGTAAGTGTTGGTGCTGTGGTTGAAGGTTTTATTTTGGCAATTATATTTACGGTAGTTTTAGCAGTTTTGGGTGTTGGATCAGTTCTGGGATTGCCGGTGGCCCTGTTTGGTTTTTTAATAGCAAGTATAATAGTTGGTTACATCTCGTATGGGGACATTGTTGATGGAACGATTAATGGAGCACTTATGGGTGTTGCCGGTGCAATAATCTTGTGGCTTCTTAGTTTATTCAAAGGTCAAATTGCTGCATTTTCTGCCCTATTATCATTGTACGTCCCATTAAACTCACCGCAAGAAATAATGATTGTAATAGTTGTGGGTGCAATAGGTGGTGCAGTTGGCTCATTAATACTAAGATTCAATCGAAGAAACCGAAGATACGATGAAGATCAAAGAGTTGAGTTAATAGAAGGGACTGAGACGAGTAATGGTGATTTACATGAATAAAGAAATTGATGTGATGCTCATAAACCCTTACGATGAGAATGCATTGAAAAATGCGCTTGGTTTCATTGCGCCTCCTATGAATCTGATGTACCTGGCGTCATCACTGGAGAAAGAATCTTATTCTGTTAAAATAGTAGATGATGATTTCCTCCAAAAGGGCTACAAACATGTGTCTGAGATGGCAGAAAAGCTCAATCCGCAAGTAGTAGCTGTTACCGCCACCACATCCACCATAAACAGCGCACTTAAATACTTGGAAATGGTAAAGAATACGCTCCCTAATTCTTTAACGGTAATAGGTGGTCCACATACTACTTTCTTGCCTTTTGAAACTTTAAAAGATTCTGAGGCCCTTGATGTGGTGGTTATGGGTGAGGGTGAGAAGACCATGGTTGACATAGCAGCCCAATCCTCCTCAGAAAGCATTCCCGATCTGAAAGATATTAAGGGAATTGTTTTCAGGGATCCAAACACTGGAAGTTTAAAATCTACACCAGGTAGGCCTTTAATAAAGGATCTTGACTCATTACCTTTCCCAGCCAGACATCTTGTTCCCTTTAAATCCTATGGTGTCTCCAAAGAACAAACTGGTGGAATAATAACCAGTAGAGGTTGTGTTTATTCTTGTAATTACTGTTCATCCTCACTTATCATGGGTAAAAAGTTCCGATGGCGCAGTCCAGACAACGTGGTGGACGAAATAGAAGAATTAATAGATAATTACCAGATAAGAGACATAGGTTTCATGGATGACACATTCATGCTCAATAAAAGAAGGGCTAATGATATTGCCAATGAAATCAAAGCCAGAGGTATGGATTTGAGCTTCGTGGCATCTTCCCGTGTTGACAGGGTAGACCCGGAGTTACTTCAAAATCTTAAAAATTCAGGAATGCAAACAATATATTACGGTGTTGAATCAGGGTCACAGCGTATCTTAGACATAATGAAAAAAGGTATAACCCTCAAAAACGCCGAAAATGCTGTTAAAATTGCAAAAGATGCAGGTTTAGAAGTTTTAACCTCTTTCATTCTGGGATATCCTGGAGAAACCAAAGATGACATGAATAAAACCATTGATTTCTCAACCAAACTTGATTCAGACTACTGCCAATACTCCATACTAACACCATTTCCTGGAACACCAGTCTACAATGAACTTCTGGAAAAAAATTTAATAGACAATGATGACTGGGATGAATACACAGTACTAAAGCCAGTTTTGAAATACGATGAAATGGGTTTAAACAAGAAAATGGTGGAAAGGAAACTGGCCATAGCCTATTTGAAATATTACGCAAGGCCTAGTTATCTCATGAACCATAGGCATATGTTCAAGGTTATGTTTAATACAGTTATTCGGAGTTTTATACTCCCAAAACTCATGGGGGGCACTGGTAAAGGTTGGTACCAGAATCTGGACAACAACACTTCGTCAAAGTGACAAAAATTACAATTATTATGAATTAGAATTTAAAACCTATTAGAGGGATTTTTATGAGTGAAAAAACAAGTGAAATGAAAGGAAAAGCCAAAGAAATGAAAGGAGAAATTAAAGGGAAAGCTAAGGAGATGGAAGGAGAAATTAAAGGAAAGGCTAAAGAAGCTGAAGGAAAAATAAAAGGTAAAATTAAGAAATTATGAAATCGATGATATTTATTTCCATCAATCTTTTTTTAATATAAAAATAAAATTCATAATCATTATAAAAAAGTTTCAATGTCTACGATAGTCCTTTGAACGGTTAAAGGTTTTTTTTCATTTCTCCATTAACGAGATATCTCTGGCATATATACTAACTTTACGATCTAGACATCATGCTGCTAACTGTTCATTAATAGTTTGGTCAATCAATTAAGTGAAGCTACCTAAACCAAAAAATGAATTAATGGACTGCTAAACATGGAAATATCAACACCCAATAACTTTACTGCTCCGTTAGTGTTAAAAAAGTAAATAAACCGAAAGGGCCAGTGTTCCATGTGTTATTCCCAGTATTAAAGAAAGACCTGCCATGGTTGGATGTATTTTAAATGGTATTTTTTTCCCTTTATAAATCATTAACCCGATTGTTGCGGTTATAATAAAAGAAAGAAGAGTTACAATTCCCAGATAAAGAATTAATGGTTTTCCGAGAATAGGATAGTAAGCTATGCTGCTTAACATTAGATTTTTCTCCTAATATTTTACTGTACAATGATAGTTCCTTTCATGGAGGTGTGCGTTGTGCAGTGGTAAGGATAATTTCCTGTTTGGTTGAATGTGTAACTGTAACTGTCTCCATTGTTAAGGTCGTCGCTTGCAAATATTCCGGTATCACTGGCAACTGGATGGTTGGTTGAATCTTTATTAGTCCAAGTGACTGTGGTGCCTGCTTTAACAGTGAGAGTGGATGGATTAAAGGCAAAATTCTGGATGCTAACACTGTTTCCAGTGGAGTTACTGCTGCTGTTATTCCCGGTAGAGTTATCGCTAGTGCAGCCTGAAAGGGCAACAATTACAATTCCAAAGATCATGAAAATTAGATATTCATTTTTCATAAGTTTTTAAACCCCCTTAAATTAAATATTATTATTATATTGTGGGTGTAATTTAATAAATTTTTTCAAAAACAGGGATTTTATTAAATAAAAAAAATAATCCATAAATCATGTAGTGAATTCAGGATTTCATCATGATATGGATTTAACCTTCAATTTTGTCCACGCTGAGAAAACCGTAACTATCCACCAGTTCTTTAAATTCATCAGTAACTGATGCAGCTTCTAAAGCTCTTTCAATATCTTTGAGTATGTTAACATCTCTAAGTTTAGCTTCAACATCAGAGTAATCCTTTTTAAGGATGATGGCTACTGCGATTTTTTCATCTTCGAATTTGCAAATCTTATGACCGTTTATATCCGTTGATAAATTTATTTTTTCATCCATTATACCACCTGTTCTCTTTTTATGAACTGTTTTACACTTGAAGTGTATGTCGAATTTATGTTCATTTTAGTAGTATCATTATTATTTTTCTTTTTTTATCATATAATTTGATGGTTTTGATTATTGATAACTAATCCTTCGATCAAACAAATTAAATTTAATGAAATTAGATTGAAAATGTTTTAATGACAATATAATGAGTGGGATCCATTTGAACTCTTAATCCAGTAGGACTCACTACTAATAATTACTAATATTAACCTCTTTTTTGTTTTTTTGAATGAAATGATATTTTTTTTAAACTTGAATTTTGAACATTACAATATATTTAAAAAGTTATATTTTGTTAAATATTGTAAATCATTTTATATACTATGAGTTACATATGATCCTATAGAGGTGGTATTATGGATAGTATGAAATTCGGTATTGAATTTGTCCCAAATGAACCTATAGACAAGATTGTAAAGCTTGTCAAACTAGCAGAAGATGTCGGTTTCGAATACGCTTGGATCACCGACCACTACAACAACAAAAACGTGTACGAAACACTGGCATTAATTGCCGACGGAACTGAAACCATCAAGATGGGTCCTGGTGTAACCAACCCATATGTGAGAAGCCCAGCTATAACTGCTTCCGCAATCACAACCCTAGATGAACTATCCAACGGAAGAGCAACCCTAGGTATTGGCCCTGGAGACAAGGCAACCTTCGACGCTTTAGGAATTGAATGGACTAAACCTGTGTCCACCATCAAAGACGCAATCGTCATGATGAGCACCCTAATGTCCGGAGGAAAAACCGAAAGCGGCGCAAACCTAATGGGTACCAAAGCAGTCCAGGAAAAAATCCCAATCTACATGGGAGCACAAGGACCAATGATGCTCAAAACCGCCGGAGGATTCTCAGACGGTGCACTAATTAACGCATCAAACCCCAAAGACTTCGAAGCAGCTGTACCACTCATAAAAGAAGGAGCAGCAGCAGAAGGTAAATCCATCTCCGACGTAGACGTAGCAGCATACACATGCTGTTCCATAGACGATGACGCTGGAAAAGCACTAGGCGCAGCAAAAATCGTTGTAGCCTTCATCGCAGCCGGATCCCCACCACCAGTATTCCAAAGACACGGACTAGCACCTGACACAGGCGCAAAATTCGGAGAATTCCTAGGTAAAGGTGACTTCGGAGGAGCAATCGGAGCAGTAACCGACGAACTCATGGACGCATTCTCAGTCGTAGGAACACCCGCAGACTTCGTACCCAAAATCGAAGCACTCGGAGAAATGGGCGTAACCCAATACGTAGCAGGTTCCCCAATCGGACCAGACAAAGAAAAATCCATCAAACTATTAGGAGAAGTCATAGACAACTTCTAAACACACTTCTTTCTTTTTATTGACAAGGTTTCACTAATTAGAGTCTAATTACTATTTTAAGATCCATTTCTCTTCAATATAAAAAGAGGTTTTTACATGGAAACTTACTATTACTTGTTTTTCATGAGTTTAACAGTAGCTGCCATTGTTGGTGGTTTATTATTCCAAATTTATCGATCAAGTGATTATCATCAAGTATGTGTATTAAAATGAGGATTTCTCAACTGGCAGTTTATTATCTAAATCTTGAATAAACCAATTTGTTTTTAAAAGCTATATTTAGTATAACATTATAGTACATTTTATATACTATGAGTTACATATTATTATTAAGTGTGATGTTCTCATGTCTAAAAAAATTCCCATCGGTTTAAAATTAGATGAAAAACAACTAGAACACCTTAGGGAGTATGCTAAGCGTAAAGGCGGAAGCCCTGTTAGTCACCATATAAGAATAGCTATTGCTGAATATCTTGAGAAATACGACCAATAATAGCTTAGCGGATAGATATATAGAAAATACAAACTATTAATGTGTTTATTGTCTTTATTTGCATTCTAAGATTTGATTAATTTTATTTAGTTTTCCATTTGCATCCAAATTTTTACACATATTTTTAGTTTTAGGGGGTAGTTTCTTGTGTTTAGATCTAAAGAATTTAGAGTTGAAAATGGGGAGAAATACATTGAAACAGACCTTAACGGGATCGAACTTCTGGAATCAGCCCAGCTTAATAAAGGAACTGCATTTAACACTGAAGAAAGGGAAAAATTTTCTTTGAAGGGACTTCTACCTCCATCAGTAGAAACCATCGAGGATCAACTGCTAAGAGTTTACAGACAGTACTCCTTAAACTGTGATCCTTTGCAAAAGAACATATTTCTTAATAACCTGTACAACACCAACGAAACACTCTTTTTCAGGCTCATTTCAGACCATGTCAAAGAAATGATGCCTATAATTTACACTCCCACTGCGGGGCTAGCGATCCAGGAGTATAGTAACGAGTTTCGACGGCCACGGGGGATTTACATTGCTTATCCAGACCTAGATCATGTTAGTGAGATTTTAGACAACCGGATTAACCCGGAAATTGATCTTATAGTTCTGACAGACTCAGAGCAGATACTGGGAATAGGTGACCAGGGAGCCAATGGAATCGGAATTTCAGTGGCTAAATTAGTGATTTATACCATTGGTGCTGGTATTAACCCCCGTAGAATGCTCCCCATCATGATTGATGTGGGCACCAACAACACTAAACTTCTCAACGACCCCCTGTACATTGGCTGGCGCCATCAAAGGATTAGCAGGAAAGAATACGACCACTTTGTAAGTAAAGTGATTGAGGTAATTAAGCAAAAGTTTCCAGGCGTGTTCCTGCAGTGGGAGGACTTTGGAAAGGAAAAGGCCAGATGTAACCTGGATCATTACCAAAATAAAATTTGCACATTCAATGATGATATACAGGGCACTGGGGCCGTTACAATGGCTGCAATTCTTAATGCATCAAAATTGACCCGGACTAAAATATCTGATCATCGAGTAGTGATTTTTGGTGCCGGAACAGCAGGCTGTGGAATTGCTGATGAGATCAGAGACTGGATGATAAAAGACGGACTCACTCCACAGGAAGCGCGTTCCCGTTTCTGGCTTATGGATAGTGAAGGGCTGATAACAGAAGATAGAACGAACTTAGATTATTCCAAAAACACTTACGCTCGCCCTTCTGATGAAATAGATCACTGGGATATAGTCAGTATACATGTAAGCCTTTTAGATGTAGTACGCAACGCGAAGCCCACTATTCTAATTGGAACATCCGCTGTAAAAGATGCCTTTTCCAGAGAAATAGTAAAAACTATGGCTTCGGGTGTGGAGAGGCCTATAATTTTCCCATTATCCAATCCCATTAGCATGGCTGAGGCCAGTCCTAAAGATATACTTAACTGGACAGGTGGAATGGCACTGGTTGCCGCCGGAAGTCCCTACGATGATGTTATTATCAATGGGGAAAAAATATCAGTTGCTCAATGTAACAATGCTTTTATCTTCCCGGGATTAGGGTTGGGTATAATTTGTTCGGAAGCTGAGAAAGTGACCTCAGGACTGATTGACATTAGTATTGAAGTATTAAGTCGTTCTGTTAAGATTGGGGATAATCCACATGGACGTTTACTTCCGGAAGTTTCTCAGATGCAGCAAGTTAGCAAAAATATAGCAATCGCTGTAGCCAAACAGGCAGTAAAGGAGAAAATTGCAAGAATAGGGCAGGAAGAAGATATTGAGAAACTGGTTAACTCCAACATCTGGAAGCCTGTTTATAGACCCTACAAAAGAGTTGATCATCTTCAAGTTAACGTATAACTTAATCAAACAGGCTATTTAAGAAAACTAGAAAAGAAGAAAATTAATATATTTTGGGAATAAAAAAGCACCAACAGGATGTCTGATATTTTAACTTGTTTGAAGCAGCAAAATCTGAAAATTTGAATGATGAAAATCAATAAAATAAAAATTGGTTTTAAATAACTTTATATGCTCTTAAACTCAATAGTAAATTGCCTAATTGGCAAAAAATTGGAAGTGATAAGTTTGTTTGGAAGTAGTAACAGTAATGATAGAGGAAATTCGTCTCCTATTACAGAAGGCGGAGAATACGATGTGAAGATTGAAGATACCGGTAGGGACGGAGACGGAATTGCCCGTATTGAAGGTTTTGTGGTTTTTGTTTCAGGCGCCAAAGTCGGCGAAGAAGTTAAAATTCGAGTTAATTCTACCCGAAGAAATTTCGCCTTTGCTGAAGTAGTAGAATAAATATTATTTGATAAAATAAAGGGATATTATTAACCAATTGGTTAAAACATCCAATTTATCTTTTAATCTTTTTATAACTTAGAGTTAATATCTATCAATTTCACAGACCTCTAAAACAAAAAAATTAATCAATTTAAAAATTAATTCATCTCCTTTTTAATAATTACTAAAAATCACGAATTATTATTTGGTCCCTTTTCTAAATTCAATTCATTAAAAATCCAAAGCTATGATTATGGGCATGGATATAAAATATAATACAAACTTGAAAATTGAAGAATTTATTTTAATACTTACTATCCGGTTTTTTTAACCGAACTTTTTGGAAATGGTGGTAACATGAGTAAAATCGACTTTTCAATTGAAAACATCAACCAATGCCTTTGTGGTAAATGTGCTGTACAAATAGAAAGCCAATGTGTTAAAGATAAACAAAAAATCATGTTACTGATAACCCAGCAAGATCTGGACAGTCCCATGCGGATGGATGCTGAACGTGTTCCAGGAGTTTACTGTAGTACTGGGAAAGCTATTTGTAAAGATATTGACACTAATAAGGTCTGCAAATGTAATGAATGTTATATCTGGAAAGAATATGCACTGAAAGACTCATTACCCGGACGATATTTCTGTATAGATGGTAAGGCAAATAAATAATATTAAAAAAATACGTTAAGTAAAAGTATCTTTAAAAGTGGTGGGGTCCTTAAATTGTAAATCAAGGAATATAATAAAAGTAATGATAGAATGTACAAATCCAGTTACTAGGGTTCAAGTTTACTCTCACAAGAATCTCTGCCTTGTTTAATGTATTTAAGGAGTTTTACAATTTTTGCATTGATTTACAGGCGTTAACTCATTATCATTTTTTTTAATTCTCATTTTTAACATTTTTTTAGATTTATAGTATATCCTCAGTAAATTTTAGTTCTCAGTAAAACTTAAATATGAATTGTATGAAATACATGTTTGAATATGAATTGTATGAAAATTTATATTTAATATTCTGCTCATATAAAAAATAATGGAGGAACTATTTATGGGAAGTTATATGGATAACCATCTTTTTGGAAAGGTTAAAGTTGGAGAAAGGGGACAGATCGTTATTCCTAAAGAAGCCAGGGATAAATTCAATATAAAACCTGGGGATAATTTGATAGTATTTGGAAAAGATAAAAATGAGAAACTTGTACTCCTGAAAGAGGATTTAATGAGAGAATATGCACTTAAAATATTAGACGATCTGGATATTCCTGATTAATGCTCAAATACCTTTTTAAAACTATTTTTTTTCATGATTGGGAATACTCCTGATAATTAAATCCTAAAATTTACTTAATAATAATTAAACATCTTGAAATTTACTTTAAATGTCTTTTTAACTAAAATGAAGTGATTAAAGTGGAAATAGCAAATGAGATAGGAATATTGCAATTAACGATTAATGTTACTGGAACCGAGAGCACTATTTATCCCACTCTTATGTGGGATGAAGATACGGTTATTCTGGTTGATGCAGGGGCACCCGGTAGTTTAAATCAAATTAAAAAAATTATGGAAGATTTAGATGTGCCTTTTGAAAGATTAGACCAGATTATAATCACCCATCAGGACATTGATCATATTGGGGGTATTAGAGGTATCCTCGATGAATTGCCTGAAGTTGAAGTATTCGCACATGAAGCAGATAAACCCTATATACAGGGTGAAAAAAAGCTGATAAGGTTAAATTCAAACTTCATGGAACGTATAAGCGACTTAAGCGATGAAGACAAGGAAAAAGTATTGCACATGTTTGAAAATGCTTCTGTCGATGTTAACCGGACTTTAGCTGATGGTGATAAGCTGGAATGTTGTGGAGGAATTACAGTGATACACACTCCTGGCCATACACCGGGACATTTATGCCTGTACCATCAACTTAGTAAAACTCTCATTGTAGGAGATGCCATGAATGTGGTCGATGGGCAGCTTACCGGATCCAACCCCCAAATTTTAAACAAGAAAGACCTTGAAACAGCCCTGAATTCCCTTAAAAAGTTCACAGAATTTGATGTTGAAAATGTGATAACCTATCACGGAGGACTGTTCATCAACAATCCCAATGAAAGAATAAAAGAGTTAAGAAAGAGGGCAGATTGATGATTGATGTTAGTTATGTTTTTATCCCGTTATTCGGATTTTTAATTGGTCTTTTAGTATCCACTTTAGGTGGGGGTGGAGGTGGACTTTACGTACCTGTTTTAACACTGGTTTTTGGCATCCCCACCCAGGTGGCTGTGGCCACTTCCTTGGCATCCGTTTTGCCCACCACTGCTGTGGGTGCTGCTAGCCACTATCGTGAGGGCAATGTAGATGTTCGTACTGGTCTGATTTTAGGAATTGGAGCAATAGCCGGCACATTGATAGGAGTCTATATTGCTAATATGATTCCTTCAATCATCTTAAGAAAACTTTTAGGTGTTTTTACCCTGTTGATGATGATTCCCATGGTAAGAAGCTTCTTAAAAAGACGCAAAACCCAAGATGATAAAGATGAAATCAATATAGGAGAACATGAATCTAACAAAGAATATTTAAAGCTCACCGGACCTAAAAAAATTATAGCCTCACTTTTTGGTGTTGCATCAGGATTATTAGCTGGAATTTTTGGGATAAGTGGAACACCACCAGTTTCTGCAGGACTTTACAGTTTAGGATTGCCAGCCATGATGGTAGTGGGTACTACAGTATTTGTACTTATCTTCAATTCAGTAACAGGTATTGGAGGTTACTTCCTCATGGGAAGACTGGATCTGACTTTAATAATTCTTCTTGCAGGTGGAGCAATGGTAGGTGCATTTATTGGGCCAAAATTACTTAAAAAAATTAATCCCAAAACTTTTGAGAAGATATACGTACCAGTAATTGTGACCATAAGCCTGGTTCTGGGTTTAGCAATGATACTGGCATAAAATCAACTATATTTATATAATATGTCGGAATGAGTTTGAAAGGAAGTTTATGTAGGAGGAATTTCTTTGAAAGTAACTGATGAAGTATATGCACTGGACTCAACCAAAGGCAACTATTCATATTTGATTAGGGGTGAGGAAACAATTTTAGTTGATACCGGACGTCCTGGACAGGGAAAAGGTATTCTAAATGATTTAAGCATTCTTGGTATAAAACCAGAGGATATTAGGCACATTTTAATAACACACCACGATGTGGACTATGTGGGCAGTCTTCTTTTCTTCAAAATGCTACTGGTGCTAAAGTCTGGGCATCCAAGGAAGATATTCCCTATATCTATGGAGAAAAAAGCCGTCCAAGAATTAAAAAATTAGTTTCTGTTATTATGAGAATGGAAAAACCGGAAAATATAACTCCTTACTAAGAAGATCAAAGGATTGGCAGTATTGAGGTTATACCCACCCCGGGACATACCCCTGGACATGTAAGTTTACTTTATAAAGATGTGTTATTGGTAGGGGATTTATTTAAAACCTCGAAGGGCAAAATAGTTCCTATGAGCTCCTTTATGAACTGGGATGATAAGGTTTTAGCCGAATCCATAAATAAAATCAATGATTATGAGTTTAAGTGGGTCTGTCCAGCTCATGGGCAGCCTTTAAAGATAAATGGTAAAATAAACGTATATTGAAGTTTTCAAGTGAATATTGAAGTTGGATTTACTAAAAACGTAAATAAATTAATTAGGAATAAATGGATGCACTGGTAGGAATATCTGTTGAGGTAGACATGAAGTACACCAGTGCATCCTATCTTAATATCTGTGGTTCTATTATATAATATTGCCACAGATTTCAAGCAACTAAAGTTATGCCGCAATCCTCTAATGTTAGGGGTTAAGAAAAAAATTGATAAAAAATTTTATGGAAAATAAGTATTGTATATGGACAAAAATTTATCGGACAAAATCGATCAAAAACATTAGTCCATCATATTGAAATTAATAAATTAAAAAAAGCACGGTAAATGATCAAGTACATATAGCCTCAATGATCTAAATAGAGCGATTTTGATGATTTTTGTTTTACCATTACACAAAATTCAAGTTATTACTAAATTGGGAAAAGTTTAATAAATTTACTTCGTTAAACCCTGATATAACGAAGTTGTGAATATTCTGGATTTTTCCCATCACAATTACAATAATTTCGCACCCACATTTACACAATTTCATTTATTTATTTCAAAGATAAAAGTAAGAACATACACATTATTTGTGAAAGATGATACCCTACTCGATGGGGGTCAATTGAAAGGAAATATAAAATGTCTATTTTAAAACCACTTTACAGTGCATACGAATGGTATATATCCAGGGATCTCCGGCAGGAGGATATGCCCAAGCACGTAGCCATTACCATGGATGGTAACCGGAGATATGCAAGAATTCAAAGGAATATGAGTCCGCTGGATGGTCATAAACACGGAAAAAATACCCTTGAAGACTTTTTAGGATGGTGTGTTGATCTGGGAATAGAGATTATCACCGTATATGCATTCTCAAGTAAGAACTTTAACCGGCCACATGATGAGGTTCAAGGCTTGATGAAGCTTTTTAAAGAAAATTTTGAAGGAATAGCCAAAAATAAGAAAATTCACAAGAATGAAGTTCGGGTGAAAGCAGTTGGTCAGCTGGATTTACTTCCAGAGGATGTGAGAGAAGCCATAAATATTGCCGAAGCATCAACCGCTTCCTATAACAATATGCTTTTGAATATAGCCATTGGTTATGATGGGCGTTTAGAAATAGTAGATACCATTAAAAAGATTTCAGGAAAAATTAAAGAGGGAGAACTGGATCCTGAAGACATTGATGAAGAAATAGTTAATGAAAACCTTTACACAGCAGGATTAGATGATCCCAACCTCATCATAAGAACCAGCGGAGAGGAACGGTTTAGCGGATTTTTACTATGGCAGGCATCCTATTCAGAACTCTATTTCTGCGATAGTTACTGGCCTGCATTCCGAAAGGTGGACTTTTTAAGGGCTTTAAGATCATATCAGCAGAGGGAAAGGAGATTTGGGGTCTAAATCTTCCATTATTATTTAATTAATATTTTAGTAAAATCATGAACCTCTAAAATATTTAGGGAATCTTAAAAACTGGGATGTAATTTAAAATATATACACTAACACTTTTTATAAAACACTAATACTTTTTTATAAATATTAATAAGGCTATTAACCCAACAATTATACTGATAGTTATGCAGTTACTTGAAAAATTTTCAATAAACCCTAAAAATATTCATCTTTATGATATAGCCTTTTTGCACGAGTCCTATTCCTATGAAAACGACCTCAATGAGTGTTATGAAAGATTGGAATTTTTAGGTGATGCAGTCCTGGATCTGGTGGTGTCTGAATTTTTATATGAAAAGGATCGGGATTTGGATGAGGGTGAATTAACCCGTATGCGTGCAAATTATGTGTGTAAAAAAGCTCTTTATACCTATTCCATGGATATAGGTCTAGATAAGTATGTAAAGTTGGGTGCTGGTGCCGAATTATCCAGAAGAGAATTCTATTCAGTTACTGGTGATGTATTTGAATCATTTATCGGGGCATTGTATCTGGATTTAGGTCTGGGTTCTGTTAAAAAATTTCTTTCAAAAACAGTTATGCCCCATATAGATAATGGGGATGTCTTTTTTTATGATTACAAATCTGAATTACAACAATTATCTAATCAAGAAGGTTTCAGCATAGTCTATGACTTACTTAACGAAGAAGGAGAACCACATAAGAAAACGTTCACCATGGCTGCCATGATCAATGGTAAAAATTACGGAACTGGTGTTGGTGGGAATAAAAAAGAAGCACAGCAAAATGCGGCTAAAGAAGCGTTGAAAAATCTTTAAATCAATCTCTCAGGTTTATTATTATTCTTAGGGTTTTCTTATTATTATATTAATGCAGTTTACAATAATTTTACTGATTAATAATGTTAATTTAAATTCTATAATGGTTATTATTAATAGTCATTTTTTTATTATAATTTAAATTTGTAATCATGACAGGATTTATATACCAGTAAGACATACACTTCAAGTGTAAAGCATGACACTAAAAGTGATTTTACTGGGGGTTGTCCAAAATTCACGTTGATCATGGCATGATACTGGTCATTGTAAGCATTTCATCCTTACTGGCAGTGTTCATCATATTTAAATTAGTATACCGACATAATCCTAATTTTAATGAACATTACGGGGCTGAAATTGTTCTTTTTCATAGTGATGAACAATATAAGAAAAGAATTTGGAGATTTAATCTTATTGAGGACCTAAAAAATCAAGAATCCAAGGGAAAAAAAGATGGGAAGTTAGAACTCAAAGTTATTGTGGGGGAATTTAGTGAAAACACCCAGGAGATAGTTAAACACGCAGCCAACCATAATTTTGAATCAATCACTATTATATCCGGCCCTAATGTATTCTGTGAGGATCGGACAGAAATTTTCACATTACTTGATCGATACATTAACGTCAAATATTTTATTTTACCAGAACGACCCACCAAGCACTTCATGATCTTCGACAACACTCATCTGTATGTTGAAAAGCCACACCGACACACAGAAACCAGGGGCTCAGTGGGAATTAAAAAATGCAATCGGAAATTGTTAAAAATTTACAATAAAGCCTTTAAAAATATTTTATCCTATTCTAAACCATTAACCAAAGAAGACGTGTTGCATCAGCAGTGTTATAAAGAATAAAAGGAAGTTAAAGAATGGATTTAACACATTTGATACCAGAATTTCTTGTTTTTAGCCTGGCAGGATCTTCATTGTCAATTGCAGCCTACTCTGCCTTCCGTGATAAAAACGATGATAAGAAATTGTTACTAGTTGTTGCCTGCTGTTTCACCTTCGCCTTTTTAGTTCTTTTTACATTAACCTTCCTCACACTGGATAACCTGACCCAGTTGCAGTATATATTTGTCCTGATTTTCTACTTTATGATATTCATGGCTGTACTTGGAATAATGGGGTTCATCATCCGCAGATTAATAGTTGACCAGAGATCAAAAGATGATGAACTTGACTCTGCAATTGATATCATTAATTCCAGTAAAGATGGACTGGATAGTTTCATAAATTTATTAAAATCCCAAAAAAAGTAGACATTACGATAAGCTGGTAATAAAAATATTTTCCCATCAATTATCACACCAAAAAAAAACATTTGTAAAACTATTATTATTCATTCACTCAAATTGCAATATAAAAAAATATCCTAAATGAATAAAATCTTCAAAACACCCCTATTTCAAATGTTTAGTATACATGGCCTGATCATTTTATGGGCATTTTGATGAATTAATATTTTAGAGATCGTAAAAATAACTTAAAAATAAAATTTTTTGAAATTATGATAAGAATTATATTAAATCAGAGATCATTTTTTTTATACTTTTTGTTTCTACATATCTGGAAAATTCATGTTGTCCATATAAAATTTTATGAATTACATTAACTAGGGGATGTAATAAACAGATTAATAATTCCTCAAGATTATTCCCTAATAATATAAATCCATCTAAATCATTAAATAAAAAAGTTTATTCAATTCGACACCATTACCATTCCTATTATTAGAACTATGGAAAATATTCCAATAGTAATAACGGTTTCCCGGTTACTCATTCATCACTGCCCCCATAATAAATAAATTCATAGATCATATCATTATTATATTGTTCAGACATTATAATCTTATTCCAACATTATTTTTTTAGCTGAACAATTAAAATTGGGAATGATGCCCAATTTTATAATTGTCTAGTAAATGGAGGATTTTAAATAGCCCTACCCATTTTTTTAATTCCCGAATGAAATTAGATGGAAAATGATTTTATATAAAAAAATTATCCCTGCATATATTTTACATTTGTATCTTTAAAGGGGTCTGGTTGGGGAAGAAGAGAGAGGACGCTCTGGTGAAGCGGACACTGGTCGCTCTGGTGATGCTGAAATAGGTCTGGGGGGACATGTGGAAATGGTTCTTGTTGGTGAAGCAGAAACCGGTCTAGCTGGAGATGATGAAATGATTCGCTCTGGTGAACATGAGAGAATTCGTGCAAGGGATTGTGAAAGTGGTCTTAAAGGTGAACTTGAAAGCAGTCGCTCTGGTGAAGTAGAAAGTGTTCTGGCAGGTGATGCAGATAAGAGTCTGACTGGATAAGGTGAAAGTATTCGTTCTGGTGAAGATGAGAGTATTCGTACTTGTGATGTGGATAAGAAACGCTGAGGTGAATTTAAAATGAACATGCTAATATCTGCAAAGGATTCAGCATTTTCCCAGTAAAAAAAGGGATAAACATTAGAATTTAAGGAGTAATCAAGGGAATATGTAGAATTGATACTTCCTCCCATAACTAAAGATGATAAAACAGTTACTAAAACTATAAGGATGAATTTTTTCCCCATAACCCTCCCCACCCCTTAAATTTTTATTCCCTGCTTTTAGTATGGGAATGTATTTAATTTTTGTAATAAATTTTGTAATAAATCTCCTGAGTTTACATCTATTAATTTTAGCTTAAAATTTTTTCCCATAAAAAAAATATCTTGTATTAAATATTTTGTAAACCATCAACCCATTGGTGGTACTTATTCTCATAATATTTTTTGCAATAATTCTTTTTAACATAAAAAAATATTCTTTAAATATAAAAAAATAGAATTAAAATCCTTTTATGGTGGATCAAGGATTTTATTGTGAGATCAGGACTCACCAAGTAAGATTATGGCCACTGCCAGGTAAATGGCCAGAGTGGCAATGTCACTGAAGATAGTGGCCAGTGGGCCGGTGGCCAGTGCAGGATCGTAGTTAAATTTCCGTAAAATCAGGGGTGCTAAGGTGTTGATGGTTACCGAAGCAATTATGCTAAAAAACAGTGCCAGGAAAATTATAACCCCCAATATCAGGTTTTGACGGGTGAGGTAGGCCAGTAAAGCTGCAAAAGCACCGGATGCAAGTGCCAGTACGGTGGCTACCAGTATTTCCCTGGTTAAATATTTTCGAACATCTAAATGTGTGTCCAGGGCCATACTTCGAATAATCAAGGCTTCAGTCTGGGCCCCGGCAGCATCACTCATATACACCATCACCGGTATGAAACTAGCCAGGGCAATGAAACTGGCTAGAAGCTCCTCAAACTGGGCAATTAATGATGCGGCCAGTGTACCGCCAATAACTCCAATAATGAGCCATGGCAGACGTGAACGAATCATATGGATGGCTGATGAATGTATGGATATGTATTCATCCCCAACACGGTGAAATATTCCCCCAAAGTTAAAAACATCACTCTGCACTTCCAGGTTGAAAATCTGGAGTATGGTATCATAGGGCACCACACCCATGAACCCGCCTTCCTCATTTACCACGGGGATGGACTTCAAACCATGAGACAATGCCAGATAAACCAGTCTTCCCTGATCAGTGGTGACATCGGCGGTTACCAGATCACGGACCATGATCTCGGAGGCCTTAACAGATTTATCCACGGTTACCAGAATATCTTTAATTGAAATAACCCCAACCAGGGTGTTGATTTTATCAGTGAGGTATATGTAATCTAGACTATTGAATTGGGATGATTTATCCACTAAGAACTCTTTAATTTCCCCAATGGTATCATCTGCACTGAAAACAGGGACCTCTGTTACCATGTTGTATCCGGCAGTTTTCTCAGGATATTCAAGTGTGGCTTCCATTTTACTGTCACTTCTCCAGGATAATTAATAATCGTAGTAAATCTATAGCACGGGCTTTGTTAAAAAGGCTACTATTAATACACTGGTGAAAACTTCCAATGCAAATCACATCTTCCTAGATTTTTTTTACATAGCCAATGTTTAAATAAAAACTTTAACTGTATTTTTTAAATTAGATTTATTTTTAAAAAAACCACATGCCAATATTAGATCATTTTATAGGTACCAAAAATCAATATATAAATTGAATTTTAAGTGAATTAAGACGCTTTTTTTAGTATTAATTTAAAAATAAATTTACGGAGCTGATTTTACGTTAAATAATATTACAGGATATATTCCTATAATTTCCACTGTTTTAGGAGTGATTATGGGATTGGCCTCTAGTGAGATAAGCAACTTACGAAGGGATAGAAGGTCAAAGAGAAGGAAAATAAACTCTACTCGAACGTTAATTTCCCTTGAAAATGATAAAAATATGGAATTACTTAAGGATTTCTGGTATAAATTAAACAAAGATGCGGAAAGTGAAGTTGTAGGGGATGAGTTGAAGATACTTCTGGCCCATCGGCTAATTAAAATGCCTATGCCTTCATGGAATGATAATGTGGAGAAACCAGGCATCATTACTGGCAATAACCTTCAGTGACAAGGAAATAATCTCCATATCCTCTTTTAATAACTGTCTGGAACTTCTTAAATCTATTTATTCTAAATTAATAGATCTGGATACTAAAGACCGGGAATATAACAGCACATATGCTTCCAGTGGAGTTAAATTCTCTTCATTACCACGTTCAAATCGTTTTAAAGAGGAATCACCTGGTTTGTGGGATGAGTTTGAGGAGATAACCCTCAACCTAATAGAAAAAGGTAATCCTCTAACCACAAATAAAAAGTGAATAAATTTTCTATGGGATTAATTAATTATTATCCTTGGTTAATTATTTTTTTTCAAATCCTTTTTTGGTATTCTGGCTCCTGAAAACTAATAATAAATCGGGTTCCGTGGCCTCTAATAACTTCCAGTTCACCGTCTAACTGTTTTATCAATTCTTTAACCAGTAAAAGCCCCAGAGAAGTGGTATTTTCAAAGTTGAATTCATTAGGAATTCCCACTCCATTATCAGACACTTCCAGTATGAAGATGTTTTTGTCTGTTAATTTCAGGCTGATACCTAATTTTTTAGGAGTGCCTTCTTTTAATCCTTCAAATGCATATTTTAAACTGTTAGAAACCAATTCGTTTATTATTAAACCTAAAGGCATTACAGTTTCAATACTTAAATTAAAATCACTAGAATCAATGTTTATGTCTAGCTGGTTAGAATTAAACCCATAAGAATAGATAAGATCATCAATCAAACTCTGGATGTAATCCGCGAAATTAATATTGGACAAATTTTTGGATTGATATATCCTTTCATGGATCAAAGCCATGACATGTATTCTATTTTCACTTTCTTTGTATTTTGAAAGAAGTTCCTGGTTTCCACTTTCTTCTGCCTGGAGCATTAAAAGAGCAGCTATTATCTGTAGATTATTCTTAACACGATGATGAATCTCCCTCAGTAGGATCTCTTTCTCCTTTAAGGAGTTCTTAATGTTTTTTACTGCATTGTTATGTTCAGTAACATCTATAAAAGATATTAAAGTCTCACTAGTACCTGAGATAAATCCAAATGTAGTTAAAAAGTCTTTAACATCCCCATTTTTATTATATAACTGGAACTCATAACTTTGCAGAGTATTTTGTGCACTGACCTTCATTGCATCAGTATATTCCTTAATATTTTCCTTATGGGACTCCACAACAAAATTCATTAAATTTTTCCCATCTAAACCAAATATATGTTCAAATTCAGTGTTGGCAAGGATTATGTTCATATCTTTATCTACCATTAACATGGCAGTGCCAGTGTTTTCAAAAATGGTTCTATAACTTTCTTCACTTTTTTCAAGTTCCAAATTAGATTTATGGAGTGATAAAAGCATCTCATTAACAGAAATAGCCAGGTCAGCTAATTCATCATTACCCAGTACTGGAACTCTCCTTTTAAGATTATTGCTTTTTCTAATATCTATGATAGAGCTGGTGATTTGATCCAGACGGTATAACAAGATTTTATCTAAATGATAATAAACTAGTAAGGCCGCAATTCCACCTATGATTATGATGGACAGTGTAAGATAAAAAATTGCTTTTTCGTATGTTTTATAAATCATACGGGGTATTTCTACTTTCACAATCAGAGAGGGGAGGCCAGAAATTCCATTTAATAAAGAGTAACCGGCAACGGTGTCACTATTCAAAGTGTTTATATATGCCGGCGCGTTATTTAGATTCAATTTAGCATTTTCTAGTTCTATAGGTAAATTAGAATCACTGAATGAGTTAATTGAAATATTAACATTTTCAGATAAACTTTCAAGTTCGCGTTCGTTTAAAAATCGTCCCATTATTAGAGTTCCCTGTGATGGTCCTTCGCCTCCACTTTTTAGAACTGGTTTGGACACAATAATCATTGGAGTTCCATTAATGGATACGAATCCTGATTCATCAGTGTTTTGAGTAAGGTTAAGGGATGATAATTCATTATTCAAGTTTTCAGACAATGATATTTCTTTTCCTGACTCCAGATCAATGGCTTTTGCAAATAGGATCCTTCCATTACTGTCAGTGAAAATAATTAGATTAAGGTTTAATCTTAAAAATGTGGCATCAAGCAGACTGCGTTCGATGAAATTAGGGTTGTTCCCGCTTACATAATCATATGCATTATCATATTGTGACCAATCATTAGCGGTGTTGTTTAATGTCGCTAAATCATTATTCAAAGCATGTAATGTGTTATTTAGAACCATATGGGTATATTGATTTTCGGTTTCCGTGGAACTACCCGTAAAAATTGTCTGTGAAATAACAAAAAAACTTATTGTTATCATGAGAATAATGAAAACAATAATGGCTAAAGTTTTTCCACGCAATTTCATTTTTTTAAATCCTTATTTGAATCGTTTATGATAATTTGGTTTATTTAATACAAATTATTTTACTAACTAGTTTTTTGTAACATTATTTCCATGATCTGGTTGTCTACTGTTAACATACCTATGTTTACGAGGTTGCATAAATTTTCAATAGTTTTTTCAGGATTTTTTTCAATTATTCCTTCATTATTATTAATTTTAACCCCATTTACAGCCAGCAGTGCTGATTGAATAGAGGCATAAGTGCAAGTTGCTATTTTAAGTGCACATCCTGATTTAGCACCGTCACAAATCATTCCAGTAAGGTTAGCTAGCATGATCTGTATAGTTGATTCAATTTCGGACTTATGACCACCTAATAAATAAACAATTCCACAACTGGCTCCTGTAGCGGAAATAGTAGCACCACACATTGCAGATAATCGTCCTATTTGGGATTTAATGTAAATTGTAATGAGATTACTCAATGTCACTGCCCTTATTAAACTTTCCATAGGTAAATCTAATTTTTCTCCCACAATAACCACAGGGATAGTGGTTGAAATACCTTGATTCCCACTACCGGAGTTACTCATAGCAGGTAAACTACAACCAGACATCCTTGCATCTGAACCAGCGGCAGTAAAAGCAATAGTTTGAGAGGTTATGTCATCTGAGAAAAAACCTGTATTTTTGTTTAATTTAATATTTCTCCCCACACACAAACCATAGGACTTCTCCAATCCTTCGAAACAAATCTTTTTGTTTATATCAATACTACTTTTAATAGTATCCAATTTGGAAATTTCAATTTTCTCAATAAAATCTAAAATTCCAGGTATATCTAAAAAATCAGCACTCAACTCTTTTTTTGATAGATTTAACTTATCTAATGGAATTTTTTTAATGATATTACCATTAACTTCAATTAAAACCACATTGGTATGTGAATTAGCAATAATTACCCTGGCAATGGACAGGTTAGTTTTTACCATAACCTCTAAATACAGTTTTAATTCAGAGTCACTAAAATTTAAGGTTATTATACCTGCACTGATCAATTCTTTAGCATTTTCCACATCCATCTTAGTGATATTACTCAATATTTCAAGATTTTTTTCCGTATCTGGTTTGATAATACCTAAAGCTGCTGCCATAAGAGCTGATGAAAGATTTATTTCATTGCTTTGAGTTCCCGGAAGTGTCACATTCATGGCATTTTTTAGGAGGTTACGACTGGCATTTATTTTTACCTGAGTAACCATTCCGTCTACATGTTTTCGTGCAAGTGCTGTGGCGTATGTGATGGTAATTGGTTCAGTACAACCTTGGGATCTTACCAGTTCCTTATTTAATATTTCAATAAACTTTGATTCTTCCATAGTTTATCCTCCTGGACACCGATACTTATTATAGAAATATTTATATACTTAAACTTTTACATTTTAATGTAACAGTTAGATGATGTTGATAAATAAATGGGGTGATAAAAAATGTTGGTGGAATTCCTTTATTTTGCACTTTTTTTTGGTTTGATGTATTTACTGGTGAGTATTTTCCTTTGTATTCGTCAGTTAAGAACATTAAACTCCATTTATCAAAGTAATGACCAGTCCAATCATTTAAAATCATAAATTTGACTTCAGGAGGTATTAAATGAAAGATCTTAAAATAGCTTCAGTGTTTGTTATGGTTGTCTTTTGCTTTACTATGGTTTCAGGGGCATATGCAGCCGATAATGGAATTAAATTACCAATAGAAAAACCGAAACTAATAAAATTACCAATAAAAGAAACAAAAGAGTTAAACGTTAAAGTAAATGGAGAAATTGAAATTTTTTTATACAGCAATCCCACAACCGGTTACACTTGGATGGATCCCAAATATGATCCTGAATTTTTAAGTTTAACTGGGAGTCAGTATATTCCATACCCTGTAAAAGAGGGCATTTGTGGGTCTGGAGGGGATCAGATATACAAATTTAAAGCTCTTAAATCTGGTGAAACCCAAATTTTGATGGAATATAAAAGACCATGGGAAAACTGCATCGGTGAATTAACTCTTTATAAGGTAAAAATAACAGAATAGCTATTTTACCTTTTTTAATAAAATATTTTTTTTCTTAAACTAATTTTTTTAAGATTATCCAAATCTAAATTAGAAATAATCTTAACATTCTCACTTGTCTTAAAAAATTTTATAATATCCACTATTATTTAAAAAAAGTTGTTGTAAAAAAATAGTTGATTAATTTATATTATGCATTATCAAATTCAAGGCATATTTCATCGCCTTTTGAATATACCATTATTTCTGCATTTGAATCAAGAATTTTAGGTAGGATATCCCTGATCAATGTGAAAAATACATTGTATGATTCTTTATTATTCCTGTCTGCAGAAATATAAATCTTTTTTTGACCTAGATCAATGTTTAAAGGTCCTTCGATTGAATACTTTCTTTTTAATGCGTCTTTAATGGATTCATCTTCCTGGTCAATGTATCTGGTTACATCTGAGTAAATATCCTCGAAATCCATGAACTGTTTCTTTTCAGCCTTATGTTTGTATAGGGCCATTTCAATATTGGCCTTAATTTCCCGATCCTTAAATGGTTTCATTATGTAACCATAAGGACATGTCTTCACAGCCCGTTTAATAGTATCATCATCGGCATAGGCTGTTAAATATATTATTGGAATATCGCAGAGAGTTATTATCTCTTGAGCTGTTTCAATTCCATCCATATTGCCCTTTAGAACTATATCCATTAGAACAAGATCAGGTTTTTCTTTATTGACATTATCAATGGCTTCTTTACCTGTAGAGGCAGTGCCAGTTACTGTGAACCCTAATTTTTCTAATTTCTTTTTTAAAGAAAGGGCCAGTATTCTCTCATCTTCCACCACTAATATCTTAAATGACATTAATTTCACCTTTAAATGTTTCTTTTAGGTGTTACAAGTTCCAGACAAATTTTATCTCCTTTAGGGTAAATAGTTGCAGTACCCCCGTAAGCCTGGATGAAATTTTCAATAACTTTACTGAGAATTTCAAAAACATTTTCCTCTTCCCTACTGGTGCAAAAATAAGTTTTTTTAAGGCCCACATCTAAACTAAAATCATTTAGCTCGTTTATTACTCTGCGGCCAATAACAGCTTCCTGAATAAATTTTTCCTTCTCACTTAAGAATTTATCCACTTCACCAAATATATCCGAATCAAGATTAATTTTATCATGATCATTTTCAGACATTTCATTCACCCCAGCTGGTATTAACCATTATCAAATATTTCTTTTTCATCAATATCCAGTTCTTCTATTTTCGTTTTACACCAGATATAAATGGCTTCTTCTGCGCCTCGTGACATCTTACCCTGTTTTTCACCATATGATAATCTTGCCAACCTGCGAAAGGCGATTTCCAGCTCATCTGATATACATAGAGTAATGCATCCCATGTTATCTCCTTCATTTGAGAAATAATTTTTAAGTTAACAAGTAAAACTTAGCATGTGAGATATATAATGTTATTGGAAAAAATAACCTTCATTAAATCCCCATTTTATTAATTAAAAAATAATGATCTAAAAAAATAGTCAAACTTATTCATCTTTAGTATCCTCTTCCCATTTTATAACCTCCCTTTACTTTTTAACCAATTAAGTAGGCTCACCACCTTAAAATTCATAGAAAAAGTCTTTTGAAAATCACATGATTGCAGTTGTAACTTACTATTTTTCATCCCATAAACCCAGTAAACAACTAATCCAATAATTAAACTAATTGCAAATCGTTCTAGAGTTGTCGTTGATAATTGTGTTATTAAAAATGAACAAAAAATAATGGAAAGGACTGGTATTAATGGGACTAATGGGCATTTGAATTTTCGTGGAATATCTGGTTTTTGTATCCGGAGGATAATTATAGAAAGAGCCAAAAAAATGAATGCAGAAAGTGTTCCAATATTAACCAGTTCTATAATTGTATTCAATGGTAAAAAACCGGCAATTAATGAAGCAATTACTCCCACGATTAAAATAGAAAAAATGGGAGATTTAAAGTCTTTATGCAATTTTGAAAAAGTGTGTGGTAAGAGGCCATCACGAGACATTGAATAAAAGATCCTGGTTTGACCAAATAAACTGGTTAATAAAACAGAGGTTAGTCCAAAAATGGCACCTAAAGATACAATAGACGCAGCCCAATAAACTCCTACGCTGTTAAGTGCAAATGTAACTGGGGATGATGTGTTTAATGAAGTGTAGGGGACCATTCCGTTTAAAACTGCGGCAACAACAATATATAAGACAGAGCTAATTATTAAAGATCCAATAATACCAATGGGCATTGTTTTTTGAGGGTTCTTAGTTTCTTCAGCTGCAGTAGAAACAGCATCAAAACCTATATACGCAAAAAATATTATAGCTGCTCCTTGAAGAATACCGGACCACCCGTGAGGTGCAAATGGATGGTAATTAGCAGGGTTTATATGATTGATTCCCACTAAAATGAATAATATAATAATTGCAATATTAACGGTTACTATGATTGCATTGAATGTGGTACTTTCTTTAACTCCTTTTATTAGAATTCCCGTTAATATGAGGATTATTAAAATGGCTGGTAGGTTGATAAACCCTGTTCCGGGAGGAGCTGTGATAATTTGTGGTAAACTGATACCAGCATAATTCAATAATTCAATTATGTAGGCAGACCAACCTACTGCTACTGCGGATGCAGAGATTAAATATTCATACATTAACATCCAGCCAATCATCCAGGCCCATATTTCACCCATAGCCACATAGGTATAGGTATAAACACTCCCTGATATGGGGATCATGGATGCAAATTCAGCATAGCACAATGCAGTGAAAATACAGGCAATAGCAGCTACAACAAAGGATAAAACTAACCCAGGCCCTGAATACTGTGCTGATGCTACTCCAGTTACAATAAATATTCCGGATCCAATAATACAACCTAAACCAAGAATTATTAGATTCAACGGGCCTATGGTTCTTTTTAATGAATTTTCATTAGTATCGTCAGATAATAAATCATTAATTGGTTTTTTAGTGAAAATGCTTTTTCTCATTTTCTCACCAATTAACTATTTACCGAATTCTTTTTCTTGACCTGGAGAATGGATAATCGATGTATCAAGTATATCAATAAGATGATCATCTCCTTTACGGTAATTTTTGTATTTACGGTAAGTGAAATAGAATACAATACCAAATAGAGTCCAAACTGCAAATACTTCTATTGTTAACTGGGTTAATTGGGTTATGAGTGCTAGGCAAGCAATTATGGAAATTACAGGCACTACTGGAACCAGGGGGCATTTAAATTTCCGGGGAATATCTGGCCGTGTTTTCCTTAAAATAATAACAGTTACCGCTAGAAAAATGAATGCAGATAAAGCTGCAATGTTAACCAGTTCAAAGATATCACCTAAAGGTAATAATCCTGCAATTAAAGAAGTTATAATCCCAACTAAGAGAATACTGACTGTGGGGGATTTAAAATTAGGATGAACTTTGGCCAGTTTCTGGGGTAGGAGTCTATCTCTGGACATGGCAAAAATGAGGCGTGGTACTACAAATAAGTTCACTAAAATAACTGTGGTTAACCCGGCAATGGCCCCTACAGTAATGATGGTGGTGGCCCAATTAACACCTGCGTGTTCTAAAGCCAACATTACTGGAGCTTCACTACCTTCAAACATGCTGAAAGGGATCATTCCATCCATCACTACTGTTACTACTATGTAGATAAAAGAACAAACAGCCAGAGACCCGATTATTCCTATGGGTAATGATCTTTGGGGATTTTTGGTTTCTTCAGCAGCAGATGCTATGGTGTCAAAACCTATATATGCAAAAAAGACCATTGCCGCCCCCTGGAATACTCCTGAAATCCCATGAGGTGCAAAGGGAACATAGTTTCCCGGGTTAATAAAATTGATCCCCACCACAATAAATAATAATATAACAGTCAGTTTAATGAAAACCATTCCTGCATTAATCCGAGCACTTTCCTGGGCACCAAGTACCAGGATTGCACTTATAACTGTCACAATTAAAAATGA
>Ga0074198_1000708_pt1 | contig 29814 bp, 25 predicted proteins | sample EPASupsiteSAE323_FD_64527 | JGI IMG/M metagenome (GOLD analysis project Ga0074198, IMG submission 64527) | Bioremediated contaminated groundwater from EPA Superfund site, New Mexico - Sample SAE3-23 | ecosystem: Environmental > Aquatic > Deep subsurface > Groundwater > Contaminated ...
GTGAAGTGAAAAGCGCCATCGCGTGCGATAACCCGGTTAAAAAAAATGACGAAATTCGATAAACCGGTCATTACGAAATAAAAAGAGATAATCTGAAATATATTATTAAAATTTAATAAAGCTCTCTGGCGCGATGATTCGTCGTTTTTATTTACGAATTTATAAATAGGCCTTATTTTTAAAAAAATCCATATTAAGGCAATAAAAAATATAATGTTTGAAGCGATGGCACTGTCGTCGATTATTAAATTTAGACTGTTTCTTTTTCCCACGCTGATTTCAGGTTCGAAAAGAGAAGAATTTGCAGTCAAAGCTTTATTCAATAAAACCGCGGAAGCCGTTTGAAAAAGCCTGGCGAATATATTTGCGAAAATTATGGCGAATATGAAATGCCTGTAAATCGCTACTTTTTGAGGTTGAATTTCCAATTTAACGCCTCTTTAAAAAGACATTGAATAAGTTTATCTGATTTAAGAAAAAAATTATAAATTGGTTGCGCATCACTTACATAGAATTTTTTTTATTTCTTCGTCGGTAAGCTCGCGAAATTCGCCGGGCATTAATTCGGGAAGATCGAAGTTCCCTATTTTTATGCGTTTTAAATACGTGACCCTGTTTCCTATGGCTTCGAGCATTAATTTTATCTGATGGAATTTTCCTTCATGTATGGTTATTTCGAGCGCCTGCTCGTCGAGCTTTTTAACTTTTGCGGGAAGAGTCGTATAATCGCCTATTTTTATTCCGGAACATAATTTTTGTATTTCTTTATCGCTTAACATTCCGACGAATTCGACATAATATGTTTTTGGAATATGCTTTTTCGGGGTTATTATATTATGGCAAAAGTCGCCGTCATCGGTCAATAGAAGGAGCCCTTCGGTATCGACGTCGAGCCTTCCGACTGGAAATAACTTTCTTCCGCGCATAAAATCATCAAGATAGTCGGTTATTATGGTTCCGTCTTCTTCGTCGTCGGTTGTGCAGATGCAATTCATGGGCTTATTTATAACCAGATAAACGTTTTTTCTGAAAGTGAGCGGCTGGTTTTCAAATTCTATATTATCGGTGATTTCGTCTATTTTTATATCGTCGTTTTTAATTATAATGCCATTGATCCTTGCAAGGCCCTGCCTTATATATCGTTTAACTTCACTTCTGGTGCCGATTCCGCACATAGCAAGGTATTTGTCGAGTCTGATCATTTTTACGCTCCATATAAATTATCGGCCGTCGTTTTTTTACGTTCCGCACATTAAATATTATTATTGATTAAAGTATTCTATCATAAACAATGGGCTTAGTAAAGAAACTTATATAATAAAAAAACGGAGAAAAGAATGAAATTAATCTTTTCTCCGTTTTTAAAATGAAACGATAATATTATTATATTATAATACTGATTCGCATATTTTTATGAATTTCGCCGCTTCGAGCGAAGCCCCTCCGATAAGGGCGCCGTCGATCGTTTCGTCTTTCATATATTCTACTATGTTTTCGGGTTTTACCGATCCGCCGTATTGGACCCTTATTTTTTCAGAAAGCGGTTTCGAATAAATTTCAGAAATGGTTTTTCTGATAAAATTAACTACGTCTACAGCGTCTTTCGAAGTCGCGTTCTTTCCCGTTCCTATGGCCCATATCGGTTCATAGGCTATTACGATTTTTTCGGCGTCCTGTTCTGATATGCCGCCAAAATCTTCTTTTATTTGATTTTGAATCTTACTTTCGGTTTTTCCTGCTTCGCGTTCGCCGATCGTTTCGCCTACGCAGAGTATCGGAAGAAGATTATTAGCCATGGCGAATTTTAATTTTTTATTTACCGACGCGTCGGTTTCGTTATAATAAGCGCGGCGTTCCGAGTGGCCTATTATGACATATTTAACGCCGAATTCAAGAAGCATTGCCGGGGAGATTTCACCGGTGAACGCGCCTTCTTTTTCGGCGTTCATGTTCTGGGCGCCGAGCGAGAATTCGGTTCCGGCTAATTTTTCAGCGGCTTTAGAAAGCGATGTGAACGGAGGGCATATTACGGCCTCCACTTTGCTTTTGTTAAACGATTTAAAATTAGCTTTGAATTCATCTATAAATTTTGACGTTTCGGAAAAAGTTTTGTACATTTTCCAGTTAGCGGCGAATATTGGCATTCTTTTTCGCATTAAGATCAACCTTTCTTATTTTGAGTTAATGAACATATAATGATTTTAGTGGCACGAAGAGCAGCAGCAGCAGCCGGATGTTTTTTCGGTAAGAGCCGCGACTCCTGGAAGGACTTTACCTTCCATAAATTCGAGAGACGCTCCGCCGCCGGTCGATACGTGCGTCATTTTTTCAGCCACGCCGGCTTTTTCTACAGCCGCTACCGAATCTCCGCCGCCGACTATCGTGGTTGCTTTCATTTCCGATAAAAGTTTAGCTACTTCGAAAGTGCCTTTCGCGAATTTATTTATTTCGAATACGCCCATCGGCCCGTTCCATATTATGGTTTTCGCGTCTTTTAAAACGTTTTTAAAGTGCGCTATCGTTTTCGGGCCTATATCGAATCCGGCCATATCGGCGGGGATTGCGTTGATATCAACCGTTCGTTCAGGCGATTCTTCTTTCATTTCGGCTGATATAACCGCGTCTGCCGGAAGAAGTATTTCCTTGTTCATGTCTTTTGCTTTCTTAAGTATTTCTTTAGCAACTTCGATTTTATCGTCTTCTACAAGCGATTTTCCGATGGCGATGCCCTGGGCTTTTAAAAAAGTGAATGCCATGCCGCCGCCGATGACGAGTTTATCGACGATCTTTAAAAGGTTTTCTAAAACTTCGATTTTGGAAGATACTTTAGCTCCGCCTATTAAAGCATAGAAAGGCCTTTCAGGGTTAGAAAGCGCTTTGCCTATAATCGAAATTTCCTTTTCCATTAAAAATCCTGCTACCGCGGGGCTTATGAATTTAGTTACGCCTTCGGTCGAAGCGTGAGCGCGGTGGGCCGTTCCAAAAGCGTCGTTGACGTATACGTCGCCCCATGCGGCGAGTTGTTTCGCGAATTCGGGATCGTTTCCTTCTTCGCCTTTATGGAACCTTAAATTTTCCAGAAGAAGTATTTCGCCCGATTTTAAAGAATCTACGAGCGCTTTTACGCCATCGCCTATGCAGTCTTCGGCGAATTTTACATTGACGCCTTTTAAAAGTTCCGAAAGACGTTCAGCTACTGGTTTTAACGAATATTGTGCGTCTGCGGCGCCTTTCGCCTTGCCCAGATGCGACATCAATATTATTCTCGCGCGCGATTCAAGCAAATATTTGATGGTAGGAAGAGTTGCGCGAACCCTTGTGTCGTCGGTAATTTTTCCGTTTTTTATGGGTACGTTGAAATCTACTCTGACAAGCGCTCTTGCACCGTTGAAATCGATATCTTTCACGCTGAACTTATTCATTTATTACCTCCGGTGTTTTTTTGCTAAGATAAGTTATGTAAAGCACTTTAAATATAAAAAGCAGGGGCGGTTAAGCCCCTGCTGAAATTAACAGGCTATATATTACTTTTTAGAATCGATATATTTTATGAGGTCGCGTACGCGGCATGAATAACCCCATTCGTTATCGTACCACGAAAGGACTTTTACGCATTTTCCATAAACGACTTCTTTATCGCCTTCCATTTTCTTTTCGCCGGTTACGTATGTAAGCGTCGCGTCGAATATGGACGAGTTTTCGTTCATATAATAATCTTTTGAAACCAGCTCCTGCTCTTCGTAAGCAAGAACGCCTTTAAGTTCGCCACTAGCGGCTTTTTTCATGGCTTCGTTGATCTGTTTTTTGCTTACTTCTTTTTTTAGGGTGCAGACGAGATCGACTACCGAGACGTTAGGGGTCGGAACTCTCATTGCGAAACCGTCCATTTTGCCCTTCATTTCGGGAATAACGAGCGCTATGGCCTTTGCGGCGCCGGTTGTCGTTGGAACCATAGATAATCCGGCCGCTCTTGCTCTTCTGAGATCGCCTTTTTTATGTGGAAGATCGAGTATGGGCTGATCGTTAGTGTAAGAGTGAATGGTCGTCATAAGACCATTTTCTACGCCGAAATTATCGATTAAAACTTTTACGACGGGAGCGAGGCAGTTCGTCGTGCAGGATGCGTTTGATATAACATGGTGGTTTTTCGGATCGTATTTATCGTGGTTTACGCCCATAACTATAGTTATATCTTCATTTTTAGCGGGAGCTGAAATTATTACTTTTTTAGCGCCGGCTTCTAAATGAGCTTTGGCTTTTTCTTTATCGGTGAACAAGCCCGTCGATTCAACGACGTAATCGATGCCCATTGCGCCCCATGGAAGTTCTTTGGGTTCTTTTACTTTCAATACTTTTATGGCTTTGCCGTTTACTACTATCGAGTCTTCAGTGTGTGAAACTTCGGCGTTGAATATGCCGAGAATCGAATCGTATTTTAAAAGATGAGCCAGAGTTTTAGAATCGGTAAGATCGTTTACCGCTACTATTTCAATATCTTTATGGTTGATGCACGAGCGGAAAAAATTTCTTCCGATGCGTCCGAATCCGTTAATACCTACTTTAATTGTCATTTTAGGGCCTCCATTAAATTAAAGATAAATGTTTCTCTATTCTGCATACTTTGATAGCTTTGTTCTATCCCCTAAAAATTCTCAAATACTTGTTCTGCATATTTAATCATATGACGAAGGCAGGTTATCACCTGCCTTCGTCATATTCGGTCATTTATTTATTTTTGATTGAGCGATTCGAGTTTTTCTTTCCATTCAGGCTTGTCATCTACGTCAGAGTCGTTAGCTTTGTTAATTTTGCTTACAAGATCTTTAGGAGATCCCATCGAAGAAGAAGACGATGACGACGATGAAGATGCCGTATCGCCCGAACGCATTGAAAGTTTTATCTTGCGTTCGCCCATATTAACTTCGATAACTTTTACTTTTACATGCTGACCGACTTTAACTACGTTTTCAACTTTTTCTACGCGTTCGTCGGCAAGCTGGGAGATGTGTATAAGGCCTTCGATGCCGTCGTCGAATTCGATGAAAGCGCCGTATTCTTGTATACTTTTAACTTTTCCATCGATCATTTCGCCGCTGTCCATTTTTTCTTTGTAAACTACAAGCGGGTCCTGGCTTAATTGTTTGATGCCAAGGCTTATTTTTCTATTGTCTTTATCGAGTCCGAGAATGACGATTTTTATAGTTTCGCCTTCTTTTAATACTTCAGAAGGATCTGAATATTTTCTGGTCCACGATAAGTCTGAAGTATGTAAAAGGCCTTCGATTCCTTCTTCTACTTCGACGAATGCGCCGAAGGAAGCGAAATGAGTTATTTTTCCTTCAACTACGTTGCCGACAGGATAACGGGTTTCTATATCGCTCCAGGGATCTTTCATTAAATGTTTGTAGCTGAGAGCGATTTTTTTATCTGCCATGTTGATTTCTATTATTTTAACTTCGGCTTCGTCGCCGGTTTTTAAAATTTCGTTAGCATGGTTCAAACGTTTTGTCCATGAAAGGTCTGAAACGTGTATAAGGCCTTCGATTCCTTCTTCTAATTCGACGAATGCGCCGAACTTTTTAACGTTGGTCACTTTTCCTTTTACTATCTGGCCTACGCTGAATTTCGATTCGGCCATCGACCACGGATCAGGGCGGGTTTGTTTGATTCCGAGGTTTATTTTCTTTGTTTCGAGATCGAGTTTTAATACTTTTACTTCAACGCTGTCGCCGACTTTTAAAATTTCAGAAGGATGATTTACTTTTTTCGTCCATGAAAGATTTGATACATGGATGAATCCTTCGATTCCTTCTTCTAATTCAACGAATGCGCCGTAGTTCAATATCGATTTTACTTTACCCGTAGTAATAGTATTTTCGGGATAAGCTTCTGCGACTTTTTCCCATGGATCTTTAGTAACCTGTTTGATTCCGAGTTTTATCTTTTTGTCTTCGAGGTTGACTTCTATGACCTTGGCTTGAACTTTCTGACCGGCTTTGAAATCGGACGGCCTTGTTCTTCCGGACCATGAAAGGTCTGAAACATGTATAAGGCCGTCTACGCCGGGTTCTAAAGTAATAAAAATTCCGTATTCTGCGATATTTTTAACTGCGCCTTCATATATTTCGCCTATTTTATATCTGTCTTGAACGTCTTCCCATGGATTTTTCGAAAGCTGTTTCAAGCCGAGGCTTATTTTTTTTCTATCGCGGTCGAGTTTTAGCACTTTGCAGGTTACCTGGCTTCCTATAGAAACCACGTCAGCGGGGTTTGAAACGTGGCCGTAGGACATGTCTGTAATATGCAACAGGCCGTCGATTCCGCCGATATCAATGAATGCGCCGTATTCGGTGATGCTCTTAACGCTGCCGTTAACCGTGCCGCCTTCTGCCAGCGTCGAAAATATTTTATCTAATCTTACGGTTTCTTCAGCTTCAACGAGCGCTTTTCTGGAAAGGATAACGTTATTACGTTTCTTATTTACTTCGAGTATTTTAAAATCGTAAACGTTTCCAAGATAATCGCCAGGTTTGCTGTCTTTACGATCGGCTAAATGCGATCCGGGAACGAAGCAGCGAACGCCTTTATAATAAGCTTCATAACCGCCTTTGGTGGTCTTTATAACTTTAGCTTTGATAGGCTTGTTTTCAGTCTGGCAGTTCATTATGTCGTCCCACGCGAATTTTGCGTCAGCGCGTTTTTTGCTCAGTATAAGATAACCGTCTTTATCTTCGGGTTTCATAACCATGACCGAAACGGTAGAACCTATTTCAGGTTTTTCATCCGCGTCGAGAAATTCGCTTAATTGAACAAGGCCTTCGGATTTGTGACCGACGTTAACATAAACGATGTCGTTAGTTATTTTTACGACGGTTCCGTTAACTACGTTACCGCGGGATATTACCTGCATTTTTCCATCCGCGGCCATGGCGTCCATATTAGCCATTACCTGTTCCATAGTCAAATTTTCGTTGCCAGTTTCGTTTTTCTTGTTTACCGCTTCGTTTCCCGTTGTTGTCATATTTTCAACTCCTAGCATTTGCCAAAATAAATTTTAATGCCCGCGGCAATAAAAAGCTTCGCGGGTGCCCTGTTTAAAAGGGTTAAAAGTACGCAGTCAATAACAAAATAAAAAATAATGAAAGAATAACCGGTAATAACATTAATTGTTGTCCATTATTATATCATAGTTTACAATTACTTGTCAATTATAAGTCTTAAAAAATGGTTTAGGAATACCGAAAGACACTTAACTTCAAAAAAAGAGGCTGCCTTTTTAGACAGCCCCTGTAAAATGTCTTGAATGAATTTTTGAGTTAAATAATTACATATTACGTATTTCCATTTTGATTTTTAAACTTTTTTTTATTTGAAGTAAATTCGGATCAAACAATTCGGCCGGTTGCTTTTCGAATTTCCAATGGGAATAATTTTTTCTTAAACGTTCTTTATTTTTTTCATCATAAAAAATAGTTGTAATGAGCGTTTTTTCTTTTTTATCTACTATGTAGAATACCTTTCTCCCGCTTTCATCCATAAATTCGTATATAATTTGATCGCTGTCAGGATGTCTGAAAGTATCAACTTTAGATTTACCGATGAGCTGTAAATGGTTTAACATCGATCCGTTAAATGCTTCTAATTTCATCGTGTGAATTGTATATATGTATCTCTTTGCGTTGTTTTGAATATTTATGTAGCGGTGCTCTCCACCTGATTCAGATTCGATTCTGTAAGTGTCGATATTTTTGTAATAAATTTTGCTGGTGGTAACTGCGTTAGCTGGACCGGTCGGCGATAAAACACATGTTTCAATGCACGAAGCGTCCGTGGTGCATCTTTTTATAATCGCTTTTAAAAGTTCAGGAACGTTATTTTCGTTTTGCGCATTTGAAGCTGCAAAAGTTGAAAGTACGATAAGTAAGCTCATACATAAAATTAACAATTTTTTCATATAAAATGCTCCTTTAAAATGTTGCTGGTTATTATTGTATTGGTTGTCCAACTGCCGCTAAAAAAATAACGGCGTTGAGGCATACTTTAAATTTTAAGGTTCTATTAAGTTAATTATAATGTTTTTAGCGAAATATTGCTATAAAGATAACTCAGAAATTAAATATTAAATGATAGTCCGTCATAAGCTATTTCGATGTTAAGCCCCTTTTTTTTAAGCATTTCGGATTCACGCCCGTGCATTATTTCGTGATCGATGTGAGTGAAATAAGTTTTTATCGGTCTTACTTTTTTAACTATATCTATCGATTCATCGAATGAGTTATGTGTTGAATGAGGGCGCAGCCTGAGTGCGTCGATTATTAAGATTTTTATTCCGCAAAGCATTGCCATGGTTTTTTCAGGAATCGATTTTACGTCTGAAATATATGCTATATCGAGAAATCTGTACCCATAAGTGTTTTTTTCGCCATGAACTACTTCGAGCGGAATAAAGTCGATGCCGCATGTTTTAAACGGCCCGTTAAAAGCTGAAAGTTCGATTCGGGGGATTCCTCCGCCGGCAGGCATTACTTCAAAAAAAATATAATCGAAACGCCTTTTCATTTCATCGCAAAAAGACGGCGAAGCGAAACATTTTATAGGAGGTGATATTTTGGTTTGATAAGCCCTTATATCGTCTATTCCGTGTATGTGATCGGCATGAGCGTGCGTGAATATAATCGAATCGATTTTTTTAATTTTAGCTCTTAAGGCTTGCTGCCTGAAGTCGGCTGAAGTGTCGATAAGCGCGACAAGGCCGCGATGTTCGATCATAATCGAGCATCGCAGCCTCTTGTCTCGTTCATCGCTTGAACGGCAAACATCGCATTCGCAATTTATTTTAGGAACTCCGTGAGAAGTTCCGGTGCCGAGAAATGTTACATTTGAGCTCATTTGTAAGCTTTCCGCCATAGCCGGGTTCTAAATTAAAACGTCAATGACTTAATTAACGTTTTATTACCCGGATTAATTTTATAAAGGCCTTTCGGAAAATTTGTTCGGTCCTGAAGCGTTTTCGTTATTAGGCTTTCCGAGTAAAGTAAGATTTTTGCCGATTATATTGGTATAAGTTACGGCTTTTGAATTTTTTTCTTTCGGTTCTACTTTATTATAAGATATTTTTCCTTCGACGAAGACCTTCGTTCCTTTTTTTACATATTCATTTGCGACATCGGCTATGTTTCCATAAAAGTTAACTCTATGCCAGCAAGGGGTTTTTTCGATAATTCCGCGTTCGTTTTTCTGTATGTCTTCGGTCGCTACATTAAACATCGAAAATGATTTGCCGTTTTTAGTGATGCCGCATTCCGGATCGTTTCCCGCATGCCCTAAGATAAAAACTTTGTTTACACTGCTCATTAGATTACCTCCAATTATTTTTAAGTTTCTATGCAAGGTAATTAAACAAGAAGCGTGCCATATAAAAAAACATTAAAAAGCGCTTATTTTAAAAAAATATTATATTTTTTTCTCAAATTAAGATTTTTTAGTATCAAATTGAGAAAATGATGCAGTGAAGTAAATGAATTTAGTTGCACTATTGTGTAAAATAATAAAAATATTTTACTATAATATAAAAAAATCATTGGAAATAATCTTAAAATTCTGGTAAATTACTTCGATATTTTAAAAAAGCGTGCTATCGAAAGTAACTAAAATAATACATACGGTAAAAATTATAACATAAATGGTTATTGTAAATGAAGTAAAAATTAAAATTTTATAAAAAATCAAGTTGAAGGTCGCCGGCTGCCGCTGATACCTGAAAATTAAATGCCGTGGAGATAAAGATTAGAAATAAAAGCTAAAACATCAAACAAAATTTATTGTGAAAAGGGATTTATTGAATTATGAGCTATATATTTTTATTATTCACTATCGCGGGCTGGAGCATAGGCCAGACGCTTCTAAAAATTGGGTTTTCAAAATCGACTCCCATAGATTCTTTCCTTATAGGGGGGCTTTGCGCTACGGTAGTATGGACGCCTTATATATATTTTTATCCTCCCGTATTCAAAGAGCCGTTGATTTTATTTACGCTCACATCGATAGTCGTTTTAGGTAATCTCACGTTTTATTATTGCCTTAACGCCGGCGAACTTGCCACCGCCAGCGCCATCCTCGGCAGTTATCCATTATTTACGGTTTTATTCGCCGTTTTTTTTATGGGCGAGCTTTTGTCTTTGAAACAATGCTCGGCTATTATCGCCATAATTTTCGGTGTGGCGTCGCTTTCAATGCTTTCTTCAGGCGCGCCGGGCAATTCTGAAAAGATACCGAAAATATGGCTTTTCTTTTCTTTAATATCGGCGATTTTGGTTGGAATCGGCGATGCGCTTACAAAGGTCATCGTCGATAATTCGAACGCTTCTACTTACATTATATATTATACCATATTTCAGTTTTTTCTTACGATTTCCCTTAAAATAGTTTTCGGCAAAACAAGTTTTAATTTAGACTTTTTAAAATCGAAGTTTTCATTTATGGGTATGTTTTTAATGACTGTCGGCGGACTTTTTTTTACAATCGCTTTATCAATGGGAAAAGCAAGTATCGTAGTTCCAGCTTCCTCCGGCTATCTGGCTCTGGTCTCTTTTTTTTCATGGTTTTTTCTAAACGAGAAAATGAACGTTTTGAAAATCGCATCGATAACTTTAATAATAGCAGGCATAATAGCTCTTTAAACAAAGGCGGATATTTTAGGCTGATCGCGATTAGATATCTGGAATTTTTAGCCTGAGCTAGATTTTTGTTTGATTTTTAAATGGCTATATTTGAATTACGATTGGCATTTTTAAGAGCATTTAAAATGCCTTTATTTTATATCTATATTCGTTTTTCATGATTTAACTATTATGTAAATCGTTTTGATAGATTTTTTCGAAAATTTCGTTTTTATCTTCGCCCGGAGGCACGGTGACGGCCTGAAGAAGAGATATGCCCTTTCCGTTTAGGCTTTCGAATCTTACGCCGTCGAACGAAGCCGGCATTAAAAAAGCGGAATATTTATTCAATAAAACGCTTTTATTGTTTGCGTAAAAAATATTCAGATCGCCGCCAAGATTTATAAACGAAGAATATAAGGGAATCGAATGGCCGTATTCATAGATGGGTTCGGCATCGTATAAAAATACATCGAAATAATCGTTAGAATTTATATGCGATATTTTAACCCCTTTTTTTTCGAAAGTTTTAAAAACAGACCGGCCTGGATTTAGAAAATTAAAATCAACGCATTTAATGGCTTTTTCAACATGCAATTGCCGTCTCTGGCCGTCGTAATCGGTTCGCGCATAATCGTAAACTCTATAAGTTATATCGCAATTTTGCTGAACTTCGGCGATTAAAATACCTGAACCGATTGCGTGAACGCAGCCGGGCGGAATGAAAAAAACATCGCCTTTATTTACTTTGATGTGGTTTAAAACTTTTTCGAGCGAATCGTTGCCGATCAATCTACGGAACGTATCGCCGTCTATTTTATTTGAAAAGCCAAGTATTATTTCGGAGCCTGGAACGGCGTCGAGGACATACCATATTTCGGTTTTTCCGGAATAGTATTTTTCAAGTTCCATCGCCATTTTTTCATCCGGATGCAGCTGTATTGAAAGTTTATCGCATGCGTCTATAATTTTTAATATTAAAGGATAATGGCCTGAATTTTTAAAATATTCGGAGTATTTAGTTCCATAAAATTTATCGGGTAAAAAGTTTAACAATTCGTCGAGCGTTAAAAGTCTGTACGATCCGTTTAACGCTATAATACTATGATTTTCACATAAATTCCAGAGCTCGCCTATTTTTTTATTTAGCGCCGAGGCGTTATGCGATTCGAATTCGCCGTAAAGCTTTTTTCCGCCCCATAATGTCGATTTTATTTTTCTTGAAAAAACGACAGGATATATTTTATCGTATTCGCTTGATTCTAAAACCCTCATTTAAAGCCATCTTTCATTTTAAAAATAAAGAAGCCATTAAAAAAATAGCGTTTTTATAATGGCGGCGCTAAACTCCGTTATCGCTTAATAATATTCTTCTGGCGAAAAATCGTTTTGAATTTATTTCTTCTATGAATTTCGCCACTTCAAGATTTTTATCGGGTATTTTAGCCATCGCTCCGACAAGGCGGGCGATATGTGAATAAGAATGCTTATCTGCGCCGCATTTTATTATATCTGAAATTCTCGATTTAAAGGCGTCAAAAATTTCGCCGGGTTTATCTTCCATTATAAGGCAGCATATGCTCGAAAAAACGAAATCGTCTTTTACGAGCGTAGCGGTTTTTATGACCAGGTCCGCCCGCGATATTTTTTTGAAAACTTTCGCTTTAAAAAGATCGTCGCATGCATTTTCATTTAAAAGAAGCGCGGCGAAAGAATCGTTAGTTATATTTTCACCCGCATATTTTACAGGATAGCCTTCTGAATTAAATTTTTCCGAAAAAGAAATTACATTTAAAATTCTATCAGCAAGGCTGATGTCGCAGTTATAAACTAATCCTGTATAAAGGGCCTTAAATAAAACGGATAAATTAGAAACCGTTTTTGGCCTGGATGAAGAAGTGTTAACGATCGAGCTTATTATCGAATCGATCGATTTTACGGCTGAGCAAAGAGCTTTTTTTAGTTCGAAATAAGCGGCGCTTTTAGTTCCTTCCCTTGATTTTTCGGGGTTGCTATCAAATATTTTTAAAAGCTCGATCGATATTTTCAAGGCTTTTTCGTGATCAAGGTTATTCATTAAAAAATCGATGTATTCGCCGTGTAAAACGATATTTTCGCGCCAGTGCTTTTCCGCTATTCTTACGGCCCGGCCCGATTCGCCTGCGATATTAAGCAGAAAAAAAGCTTCATGCGCGTTATCGCTATTAACATAAAACGATTCGCCGGTCTTAGGGTTATAATTATTCATAAGCTTTTCGTTTATAAAGTTATGCATATGTTCGATCGAACCATGGCGGGAACATAAAAATTTTAATTTATTATATTTATCGAGCCTGTCTCCGCCGGTAAAACCGCTTGTAAAATATATGTGCAATAAGTTCGTAAAAAACCAATTTCCATCGTCGCAATCGAAGTTTTCCGGCGAAGCCGTTTCAATGAGTTTTGATACCGATTTTATGCAATGATATTTAATGCATCCTGAGATTATTTGCAAAGTTTTATTATCGCGGGACGGCGAAATATTTTTCTCATTAAAAGCTGATGCAAATTCATATATCGCGAAAATAATTTTAGCGGCCTGACATGCGTCGGAAATTTTTAAAAAATCGTCGGCCAGTTTATAAAATTTTTCAAATACGTTATCTATTTTTTTCATGCAATAATTTTTATATTCGCCCGCTCCGTAATTTTCTATATTAATGTCGCCTGATGAAACGAGTGTTTTGCGAATTCTCGCGTAATTTTCCATTTTATTTAATTCGCACGAGTTGAAAGCTTCTTTCATTTCTTTTTGATAGCGTTCCACCTGCTTTGAATATTTAAGGCTTTTATTTAAAAGTTTAGGGCCTTCTTTTTTATTTATTATGTTTTCGCATAACGCGCGAAATCCTTTATAATCGTCGGGATGTTTTTTGAAATATTCGATTACGACGCTTTTTATATCAACGCGCCTGCTTGTTCCAAGAATGTATTTTTCAATTCTTTTGCTGAAAATATCGCGTTGCTTGTCGTTTTTATTTTTAATGCCGGCCGCGAAGCTTTCATGGTTTTCCATTAAATATACCATAACGGCGGCTATGTGTTTGCAATAATCGTCCAGATCGTAAGGGCAATCGCAATTCGCCGTGAAATCGCCGTTGAAGTCAAGCTCTACATTATAAGTTGCAGTTCCCTCGACTTTCGCAATAACCGTTCCTTCGGCGGAAACTTCAACCGATTTTACATGGCCGCGAGAATAATAATCGAGGCCTTTGATGTAAGAAGAATAACTCGAGTTGTCTATAATAAAAGCTTTGTCTATTAATGGAAGTTCAAACATTTTACACCCGTTTTATGCCGCGTTTATTCGCGCGGCTGAATATTATGCCGATACGGCTTTCAATTATGAGCCCGATGAATTAGATTAATATAATTTAAAAATCATGTTTTGTCAATTATAGAGTTTAAAATATATTAATTTTTTAAAAATTAATTGTTTTAAAATAGTGAAAATTGTGTTATAATTCATCAAAAATCCTTAAAGTAAGGAGTTTTCATGATAAAGCTCAACATTAAGTGGGTCGATCAGTCGGAACTCGTTCATATGAAAATATATCTTGGGAAAAAGAATATATTCGACGACTTAATATCGAAGGTATCCTTAAAGGAAATAAGGGAGTTTCTTGAAGACAGCTTATCCGATCAGAATTATTTCAAAGACAGAAATACTCAGGAGAACGTTTTAACCGGCGATATAAGCGATGAAGATTTTCAAGAACTTTGCGAATATTTCGATATTGAAGCGCATTATTAAAAATTTTCTTTTTGCTGAATTATTAAATATAAAAAAGCTAATTGCTTTGCAAGATATTGTGCAGAAGAAGTAAGTCGGTATTATCGTTAAATTCCGTTTATGTCCGTCATATATAATTTTTTCATGCGCTCTTGATTTATTTTAATAATTATGGTAAGATACCATAAAAGCCAAATGAGATATTTTTTTAAGGTAGTGGGCAAGCGTCCACTTTTTCTTTTATATGGGCATTAAAACCTTTGAAAGAAAGGCAGTTTATAGTGTTAAAAGAAGACATAAACGAAATAGTTGGCGATGTGAGCCCCATGCTTTTGCAAGACGGCTTCAGAATTGTAGATTTTAATTTTGCCAATATAAATCGTTCCAGTTTAATGGTTTTGAGGTTCGTTATCGATAAAAAGAAAAAGGCCGACGTGCGTGACGGAATAACCCATGGCGACTGCATACGGGTTACAAAGCTCATAGAAGAAGAAATGTCTAAAAGGTTGAAAATAGAAGAACTCGATTATACTATTGAGGTGTCTTCTCCAGGCCTTGGAAGGGCGTTTTCGACCGTTGAAGATTACGAGGCTAATATAGGCCTTGAAATAGAAGTGCGCCTTCTTTCAAAAATTGGGAATTATAACAAGTACAGCGGCATATTAAAGGAAATCAACGCTTCTTCTGAAGCCAGCGCTATAATTATCGAGCTTACGGAAGCCGGAGATAAAAAAATACAGGATTTAAAAAAGAAAAAGAAAAAAAAAGATGATGATGACGTTCAAATTCCTTCACTAATAACAATTCCGCTTTCCCAAATTTCTAAAACCACTTTAAAAATACATTTTTAAATCCTAAATTATTCACCATTATTCCGATCTACTGCATGAATTAACGCTAATTTACTTCGGCAAATTATTAAGGGCAAAAAAAGGCCGTTAAAAAATAGGAGCGTGCATTAAAACGTTTTAGTAATCCGCTTTAATTATTTTTATTGATAGCATTAACATTTTTAATTAAAAAAAATAAGATTATAATTTTGATAATGGGAGGCCTTAATGAAACACAGTGAATTTTTCGCGGCGATTAAACAGATAACCGATGAAAAAGGAATTGCCAGATCCGATGTATATGCGGCTATTGAACAGGCGCTTATTACAGCTTACAGGAAAAAACTCGGTTCGTCGAAAGATTTAAAAGTCGTTATAGACGACGAGAAAAAAGAAATAAAAGTGTACTGGTGCAGAATGGTCACTGAAGACGGAGTATTGCAGCGCAATGGAATTCCTCTTACGGAAGCGTTGAATATAAAACCGGATGTGGCGATAAACGATATCATCGAAATTGAAATCCCGCCTGAAGACATAGGCAGGATAGCCGCTCAAACTGTAAAACAGGTCGTCATTCAAAAGATAAAAGAAGCCGAACGCGAAATTCAATACGATGAATATACCAAGAAAAAAGGCAATTTATTAGTAGGCACGGTTCAAAAAATAGAAAAGAAAAAAGTGCTTATTTCGCTTGGCAAAGTAGAAGCCACTCTTCCGGAAAAAGAGATGATAGGCCGCGAGATTTTCAAAGTCGGAAATCCTGTGAAGGTGTGCATAGACGATGTTCATAAAGGCAGCCAGGGCCTCGAAATAATAGTCACCAGAGCTTCAAACGATTTTTTAGAAGGCCTTTTCAGATATTACATACCTGAAATTAACGAAGGCATTGTAAAAATAAAATCATCGGTTCGCGAAGCCGGTTCCCGTTCAAAGATATCGGTTACCTGCAGCGACAAAAAAATAGACCCTATAGGTGCATGCGTTGGGCTTAAAGGCTCAAGGATAAAAGAAATAGTGTCCGAACTCATGGGCGAAAAAATAGACATAATACGCTGGGATGAAGATGCTTCCGCTTATTGTTCAAATGCCCTTTCACCGGCAAAAGTAATATCGGTCAATCCGGTCGAAGGCGGAAAAGGTTTCTTAGTCGTAGTACCAGATAATCAACTTTCGCTTGCAATAGGAAAAGACGGTCAAAATGTCCGTCTGGCGGCTCAACTTACAAAGTATAAGATCGACATAAAAAGCGAGTCGCAGTACAAAGAGCATTTAAACAAAATGATGGATGGAAAATTAGGAGAAACGGCAAAACAAGCGCAGGCGGATGAAACATCAGCCTCCTAGCATCAGAACGATTTTCACATGAGAGGTGATCTATTTGAATAATAAAAGAATATACGATTATGCAAAAGAAAAAAATATATCAGGTAAAAAAGTTATTGAAATATTAAAAAACGCCGGTTATGAAGTATCTTCGCACTTTAAAGCGATGGATGACAAGATGATAGAGCTTGTTGAAAGCAAGCTTGGCGGTGAAACGCAACCGGCTAAAAAGCAGCCCGAGACGCCAGCGGCGCCTCAGAAACCGGTTTCGCAGCAACCTTCGGCCCAGCCGAAGCCTGCAATCGTTCCTCCGAAACCGCCCGTTCAACCTTTGCAGGCGCAGCCTAAACCAGCTCAGCCTGTAGCGGTTCAACCCAAGCCGCCCGTTCAGCCGCAGCATACGCCGCCGGCGCCTCAGAAGCCGGTTTCGCAGCAGCCTTCGGTTCAGCCGAAGCCCGCAACCGTTCCTCCGAAACCGCCCGTTCAGCCTTCGCAGGTGCAGCCAAAGCCGCAGCAGCCTTCGATTCAACCTAAACAACAGCAGCAACCGCCGGCCGTTACGCAAAAACCGGTTGAAAATAAAAATTTTCAGGAAAGAAAACCTGAATCAAAACCCGTTTCGCAGCTCCCACCAGAAAAAGCGGCTCCGCCCGTCGACGAATCTAAAATCGTAAACATTCAGGGCCCTCTTTCTGTAAAAGAAGTCTGCGATTTATTTCATCTTCAAAGAATCGACGTAATTAAAAAGCTTATGCATTTCGGCATAATGAATGTTAACCAGAGGCTTCCAATAGACGTCGTCTGCAAAATCGCCGAAGAGCATAAATTCATAGTAAAACTTTTAACGGTCGAAGCCGAAAACCAGATGACGGAAGAAGTCGATGACCATTCGAAAATGGTATTGCGTTCGCCGATCGTCACCATCATGGGCCATGTCGATCATGGAAAAACGTCGCTTTTAGATGCGATCAGAAAAACCAATGTCGTCGAAAGCGAAGACGGTGGAATTACCCAGCATATAGGCGCTTATCAGGTTGATCTTCCAAACAGCGCCCATAAAATAACGTTTCTTGATACGCCAGGCCATGAAGCTTTTACGCAGATGCGCGCTCACGGGTCTAAAGTCACCGATATAGCTATTCTTGTCGTTTCGGCCGACGACGGAGTTCAACCTCAGACGATAGAAGCTATCGATCACGCCATAGCGGCCGAAATTCCTATAATAGTAGCCATCAATAAAATAGATAAGCCGGGCGCGAACATCGAAAACGTTAAAAAGCAGCTTGCCGAACACGGCCTCGTTCCAGAAGACTGGGGCGGCGATACGGTTTGCGTCGAAGTTTCCGCGAAACAGCGAATCAATATAGACGGCCTTCTTGAAATGATACTTCTTGTCGCTGAAATGCGTTCTCTTAAGGCTGATCCAACAAGAAAAGCCGTAGGAGCCGTTATCGAATCCAGGCTCGACAAAGGCATCGGACCGGTCGCTACGGTGCTCATTCAGAAAGGCACTCTTGTGATAGGAGATCCGGTTATCGTCGGAAATACCTGTGGAAAAATAAGAGGAATGCTCAATTATCGCGGCGTGAAGATCCAGAAAGCTCCGCCTTCGACGCCTGTTGAAATAACGGGTTTAGACGATGTCCCGCAGGCCGGCGATAAGCTCAAGGTCGTTTCTTCCGAAAAAATAGCCCGTGAAATAGCGGCGCACCGTCAGGTAGCTATGCGTGAAGAACGCATGAAACTGAAAAAGCATATATCGCTTTCGGAACTTTTTTCGGAAATACAGAACGGAAAAGTAAAAGATTTAAATATAATATTAAAAGGCGACGTGGCCGGTTCGCTTATCGCTCTTTCAGATTCGCTTAAAAAATTATCAAACGATAAAGTAAGAATTAACATAATACATAACAACGTCGGAGCCATAACCGAAAACGACATACTTCTTGCTGCGGCTTCGAATGCGCTTATCATAGGATTCAGAGTAAGGCCTTCTTCGCTTGCCGAAAAACTTGCCGAGACCGAAAAAGTCGATGTAAAGGTATATAGAATAATATACGACGCTATAGATCAAATACAGCAGGCAATGGTCGGAATGTACGATCCGACATACAAAGAAGTCGTACTCGGGCGCGCCGAAGTCCGTCAGACCTTCAAGATATCGCATCTTGGCACCATCGCAGGCTGCCATGTTAAAGACGGAAAAATAACCAGGGATTCCAGCATAAGAATAGTCCGCGACGGAATAGAAATATATGAAGGAAAACTTAAATCTTTAAAAAGATTTAAAGACGATGTGAAAGAAGTTACCATCGGCCTCGAATGCGGCATGAGCATGGATAAATTCAATGACATAAAAGAAGGCGACATTTTCGAAGCATTTGAAATGCAGGAAGTGAAGATTACCGAGGCTAATATGAATCAGGGCGGTCAGCCTAATATTTATAAGAAATAACTAATAATAAATGGGCCGTGTTTTAATGACGCCTTGCCGGGCTTTTAAAATGCGGCCCCGCTAAAAATTATAGCCTGTAATAATTATATTATAAAATACCGTTAATAAAAAAAATCAGCCAGAAGGAACTTTAAATATGGATTTCAGAGTTGAACGCGTGAACAAACTTTTAATACGCGAAGTGTCGGATATAGTTAAAAATCATGTTAAAGACCCCAGAATATCAGAATTTGTTACCATAACCGATGCTAAAATTTCAAACGACCTTCAGCACGCCAAAATTTATTTTAGCGTAATGGGGAAAAAAAACGAAGAAGAAAAAACGGGAATGGCGCTTAATACCGCTGCCAGTTTTATAAGGACTCTATTGAAAGATCGTCTTACCATGCGCTATATTCCAACGTTGAAATTCTTTTTTGACGAAAGTTTCGACAATGCCGAAAAAATATACGGCATATTAAAAAAGATCGAAGACGAAAAGAAAGAAAGCGAGAAAAAGCCAGATGTCGGGAATTAACGAAGAAAATTATATAAAAATAGCCGAGAATTTAAAATCGTTAAGCCATATATTAATAACTTCGCATATAAATCCTGATGGCGATAATATCGCTTCAGTCGTGTCGCTTGGAATGGGCCTTAAGCAGCTCGGCAAAAGTGTAACCATGGCGCTTGTTTCGCCTGTGCCGCATGTTTATAAGTTTTTATCGTGCACGCAAAATATCGTGAATTTTGAACAGCTTGATAATGAAAGGCCTAATTTCGACTGTGCGATCGTTTTAGACGTCGGCAGTTTAAAGCGCGTCGGCGAAACCGTCGACGTAAAAAAATATACTAATCTTATTTTAAATATAGATCATCACGTAAAGACTGAAAATTGCGGCGATATAAGTTTCGTAGATTCTTCATTTTCATCGACGGCGGAAATAATATACAATCTTTTGATCGATATGGGCGTAAAAATTACCGGCGATATAGCGGAAGCGCTGTATGTCGGAATAATGACCGATACGGGCGGGTTCCAGTTTCAGAATACGACATCTTCAGCCATGAAGGCTATTTCTAAATTAATAGGTTTCGGGGCTTCGCCGGAGCGCATATCTAAAAAAGTATATTTTTCGAATCGCGCCGCTAAAATTATACTTATGGGAAAGGTATTGTCTACTTTAAAATTCGATTCGACCGGAAAAATTGGCTGGATAATCGCCACTAAAGATGTAATTGACGAATGCGGCGCAAATTCAGATGATCTTGAAAACGTAATAAACAACATAACGTCTATAGAAAATATAGAAGTCGCCGTGTTATTCAGAGATTTAAACGATGGTAAAATCAAATTGAGCCTTCGCGCGAGAAATAACGTCGATGTCCAGAAATTCGCCATTAAATATAATGGCGGAGGGCATAAGAAGGCTTCAGGAATGGTCCTTGAATCGTCTTTAAACGAAGCCGTGAACAAAGTAGTTTTCGAATTTCAGGACTATATTAAAAATTCATAATATATTATTTACAAACCATTTAACCATGTCAACAGATTTACTTCAAAAACCTGATGCGATATTGCTTGTCGATAAAAAAACAAGCGTTTCTTCCTTCGATGTGATAAGAAGGATAAAAGGCGCTTTTCGCGTTGCGGGCAATATTCAAAAGCTTTCTAAAATAGGCCATGCGGGAACGCTGGATCCGATCGCATCGGGGCTTTTAATAATTCTTATAAATGCGGCGACTAAAAAATCCGAAAGTTTTTTAACGCTTGATAAAGCGTATGAAGCCGAATTGCTTATAGGCCAATCTACCGACACTTACGACTCTACGGGTGAAGTTCTAGACAGGCTTTCGCTCATGCACGATTATTTCGACGCCGGTAAGAACGAAGATACTTTAAAACGCGCTATAGACTCCTTTGTGGGCGAAATAATGCAGGAGCCTCCGATGTATTCAGCCATAAAAAAGAACGGCTCGCCTTTATATAAGCTTGCCAGAAAAGGAATAACTGTAGAGCGCGAAAAAAGAAAATGTAATATTTATGCCGTAGATCACGCCGGAAGTCCGTTATACGACATTGAAAAGCAGGCTTTTAAATATACGTTTAAAGTCAAATGTTCAAAGGGTACGTATATACGGTCGCTGTGCCATGATATAGGAATAAAACTCAATATTCCATGTCATATGAGCGGCCTTCGCAGGACTGAAGTCGGCCCGTATAGCGTAAGTAAGGCTTTAGCCTTCGACGATATTAATTTCGATAGCGTAATGGCCGCATTAATTTACTAAAATCAATTCAGGAGCTAAAATAAATGGGAGAAAAGAAAATATATTCAACGGGAAACGAAGCGCTCGATAATAAAATAAGCGAATTAGCGAAAGAGTTCGCTTCCGGCGAAAATTCCGACATAGTAAGGGAAATAATAACAACATCATTCAGGCTTTTAAATCCGAAGATTTCAAGGCTCGATCTTAAAATCATCAATTCCTCGCTTAAGGAAATACACGACGCGTTCGTATTGTTTTCGAATTACAGGAACGTGAAAAAGGTTTCGATATTCGGTTCCGCGAGGACCCCTAAAGAAAATGAAAATTATAAAATAACGGTTGAATTCGCGAAAAAAATAGCGCAATTGGGTTATATGGTCATTACCGGAGCCGGCCCCGGAATAATGCAGGCCGCAAATGAAGGCGCCGGGAGCGATAAAAGTTTCGGCGTCTCTATAAGGCTTCCTTTCGAATATGATCCGAACCCTTTTACGGCTAAAGATAAAACGTTGAAATTCAAGTATTTTTTCGCCAGAAAACTCGCTTTTGCAAAAGAAACGAATGCCATAGTGCTATGTCATGGCGGCGTCGGAACGCTTGATGAAGGTTTCGAACTTCTCACGCTGCTTCAAACCGGAAAAAGCAACCCGCTTCCGGTCGTGATGCTCGAGCCTCCCGGAGGAAGTTATTGGAAATCGCTCGATAAATTCATAAGAACCGAAATGCTTAGTAATGGCCTTATTTCAGAAGAAGATCTATCGCTGTATAAAATAGTTTATAGCGCCGATGAAGCGGTTAGCGAAATAAAGACGTTTTATAATAATTACCATTCAATAAGATTCGTCGGTGATTTTCTATCGATAAGAGTCCAGCGCTCCATTCCGCAGGCGGCTGTGAATGAACTCAACAAAAAATTCAGGAATATAATAGTGAGCGGAGAAATATTTCAGTCGAAAGCCCTCGAAGAGGAACGAAACGATAGCGATGTTTTTGAACTTCCAAGAATAGTCTTTAATTTCAATAAAAGAAATTACGGAACATTAAGAAAACTCATAGATGAATTGAATAAATATTAAAATTATTTTCATCGAATGTTTTCCTATCGATATATTTAATAATTTTTTCACACGACTTTAAAATATCTTCAAAATAAGCGTTCTGATCTCTTTCAGGCATATTTTACCTCTGAAAGAATTCTGGATTTTATTCTTGGATTGATGGGCGCATCTTTCATGACAAGATCAACCTTTTTATGAAAAGCGTCTTCTAAAAAAAACTTGAGGTCCATATAATTATCAAAAGTTTCAAAACCGTCTTCAAATTCAATAAGAATATCGATATCGCTGTGATCCGTTTGAAGGTTATTGGCAAATGAACCAAAAATACCGATAGACTTAACTTTATATTTAATTTTTACATGATTTAAGTTGCTTTTTATTATCTCTAAAATTTTGTTTTGAAGCATAACATTATATCCTTTTCTAATTTAGACGCAACACAACGATATTTCAGATCAATTTGTACGATATTAATAAAATAAGCTTTTATATATATGTTTTAAAGCTAAAATCAATAGTCATTTCAACTCATTTCCAATCGAATATTGAAATTAATTTCAAGTTTTGTTATACTATGCCCGCTATATCATAAAAAATTAATATAGAGGTTCGTCAGTTCGTTTGCGGTGATGTCCGGGCTTACCTTTAGCGTTTGTATTATTTTTTTGCTGATTAGCGGTTAATTTTTCTCCGACCTTTTCTCCCGGCTTCTTATAGCCGATTTTCACTCTGGAGGTCTTTTCAACATGATAGATTGGCGGTGGTGTTTGTCTGGATTAAATTTATTCTTGAATTTAATTTTTAGAATATGTTTTTACCCACGCTAAACACGAAAGAACCCAAATCATAGCATAAGATTGTCTGCTGGTGAAGAATATTCTATTTTATTTACATATTTTTTAAAAGGGCGCTATAATGCTTTTATGAGTCTTTTAAAGTGCGAAACTTAAGTGATTAATATAAATAATTTACGATTTTCATAAAAAATCACTTTCTGGCGATAAATTTTATTTATGCGATACTCTTTTTATTTTTTGTTCGAGCATGTTTAAGTAACGATAATCCGGCGTTTCTTTTTTTATAATTTCAAGATAAGTTTTAGCTTCGCCGATATTGCCGAGTTCGAGATAGGCTTTTGATATTGAATCATAGTATGCCGCCGTAATTTGAACCGAATTTAGCGGCGAATCAATATTTTTATATTTTTCGACAAGTTTTTTTAATTCATCAATACATTTTAGATAATCGTGCACTTCGTTATAAAAATATTTTTCAAGTAAAAGTCTGAATTCAACAATAGGCATTGCCTTGTGTTCTGGAAATTTGTTCATAAAAGTTTCGTATAATTTTATTGATTCATCGTTTGAATTGTCACAAGCTAAAAATAAAATGCCGAGTGCTGAATAATCTTTATTAGAGCAGTTATCGATGAAATTTTGTAAAATTCTTTTTCCTTCTTTAGAACTTATTTTCGCTTCATTTTCAGATATTCCATTAATGGAATATCCGCAATTTAAAAGTTCAGCCAGAACTAATTTTTCAACTATATCGGTTTCTGTATTTTCTGTGTTTGGATAGTATTTGTTATATAATTCGAGAAATTTATCCTGCATGGGTTTTTTATAATAAGACCCTGCAGTCGAAATAAAACTGATTGTAATAATGGCGTTTAAAGAATTTGGCGCTTTTTTAAGTATTTCAATTGAATAATCAATTAATAGAGGCATTTTTTCAAAATTTTGGTTTTCATTAATAGCGTAGCACACATTTAAAAGTTTATTGATGTCGATTTCATTTGTCGTTTGTGGCATGGAAACACTGGGAGTTAAAAATAATATCAATAAAAATATTATAACATATACTGTTTTTTTCATATTTACCTCGCTTGCTTTTAAAAAATTGTCTCTGGAGCGTCGATTATATAATATTTGTTGCTAACGGGATCTTTCATATAATTTAGGCCTGAATGGTAAATACTTTTATTTGGTTGATCTTTGCAAGGAATAATATATCCATAAGACCACGGTCTTTTCTCTACAATAATACATGCTTTGTTATTTAAAGCCTCTTCGTTAAATGTTTTCCACGCTTCTCCAAGTTCTTCCGGAGTGATGTTTGGGGTATTTTTTAGTTTTTGCATAAGTTTATCAAGAACTTGATCCATGGATATAAATGCGACTTCGCTAGTATACCCGAGAATAACGCCTTTGGGCAAGACTTTTCTCCAGCCTCTGAATTTATGGTTGCATAAGTTGTAGCATGTATCCAAAATCAAAACATCCATACCCTCGTAAAAAGAATAACATTTGCCGCTACTCGAGCGGTAATATATATCACTTGGCTGAACGGAATTTTTGCCTTTTTCTCCAATTGCATTATCTGTAGGTTCTTTAGAGCCATGCCCCTGAATCATAAACCAGTTTGCAACTCTTTTAACGAGCAGCTTGCTTGAACCAATAAATTCGTCATTTGGTGATTTAGTTCCGGCAACGATATATTCGCCGCCGCCGCTTATCAAAAATGCTTGCGAATTAGGACATACGTTATTTTTAACATCTTCAACCGGTTGCTTGACATAAGATCGTACAAGAGCTTTCGTGAAAAATCTTGGAGTGGTGTTATCGGAGCTGTCCATGCCGTTTTTATAAAGCACTGCGGGCACTTTTAATTCATAACCGATTTCACCGGTATCGCATTGGGCTATGCTAATAGTTCTGCCGCCTGCATTTTTTTTATCATCGCTTACATTAATCGGAGCTGAGATTCTCGACTGTTGGGAAATATCCGCTTCCGCTATCGTCGGTATGGGTTCGGCCGGCGGCGGCGTTGCCGGTGGAGCTTCATCATCCGGCGGATAATCTGGTAATGGTTCGGGATTTGCCTGACGAGGGTCTACATCTATTAAATTATCGTCCGCGCTTTCCGATTCTCTTGAGTTGGGTTGAAATGTGCAATAATAACCATCATTAAACAAATCACGTTTAAGAGTTAAAGTTCTTTCACGATTGGAAATGGTACTGTTAATTTTGAGAGGAACCGCATATAAAGGGGAATTTCGAAATGAATCAACTTGAGCTCTTAAGCACAGCGTTGAATATGGATCGGCAACTTCGCTCATACCTATTTCAACATTTTCAGTTTTTGTAAAATAAAGTTTTGTTATTTTAGGCTGATCTTTTAAATAGTAATTATCTTTTGCGGTATCGGACGAATGAGTAAAGTTGTTTTTGAGAGCTTCAAATTCTTGAACAGTTATGTCGTCTTTACTTGCATCATACGTATAATTGTTAATAATACCTATTATGTCTTTTACTATATTTTTATATTTTTCGCTGTTTTCTGAAATTTGTCCGCAGTCGGCAATTGAAACCATGTAATGCCTGAAAAATTTCAGTTCAGAATCAGTATCACGAATTATTTTAATAACTTCGGTATTGACCAGTTTTTCGTTTCCATCGCTATCTATTTTATAATTTTTTTTGGTGATTGTAGATGGAATTTCATTAGATTGAAACGCTATAAGAACTTCAAAAACTTTTTGCGCTTCATCAAACTTTCCGATGCAGCAATAACACTTTATAAGCTCTTGATAATCACGAATTATTTGTAAATATAATTTTTCATTATAGAAACCGATAAAATCATTATCTAATATTATGTTACCAATTCTTAAATATTCTATATAGTTTTTTATCGAATCGGCAGTATAATTATTTTCTTTGAGCAACTGGAAAAAGACAAGTTGTAGTTTAATATTATTTTCAGTATTGGCAATATACGGCAGCATTATATTTTCTATTTTATTTTTCATATAATTTCTTTTTTCGTAACAAACCTCGACTATTTTATTAAGTAAGCTACTTTTGGAACCGCTATCGTTAGAATAAGTTTCAATGATCTGAGTAAATAATTCTAAAGCTTGAACGGTACCATAATATCCCATAAAAGTTGAAGGCGTACCAATTTGTAAAGTGTATATTTCTGTAAAATATAACTTCATCATAGCGCAAATATACGGATACTTAGAATGTTGTTCGAAAAACGGCTTTATTGTCGAACTAAAAATCGCAAGTTTAGTAGCTTGTTCATATACATCACCTGTAAAAAAATATTCGAAATTATTATAAATATCGATAACATCCTGAATCCCTTCTATTTCAAGAGTATCTTTTGAAATTGCTACAAAATCGGGAAATTCTGACAAAGGAGTTATATTCGCCGCAGCCTCTGAAATTGTCGTCGATTTCAAAGACTCATCGACTTTTAAAGGTGCCTGTGCGATTTTGATTTGAATTTCATTGGTGTTATTATTATTTTTAGTAACAGTTTTACATTTTTTTTTATTTTTACAATATTTTTCGATGAACTTTTGAATAACGGCTTCACTTTCAGTTTGCTTTTTAGATTTATTTAAAGAAATCGATTTGCTTATTTTCTTTAAGCCGTCGTTATTCCATGAATTTACAGCATCGGTTTTGGAGATCGAATTGTGAGATTTTTCACCTTGGACTGAAATTTCGTTATTTTCTCCGGCGCTTTTTTCCGCATCGTTTGAAATATTGCCCGCTTTAATCGATTGGTCGATGTTTTTTAACGATTGCGCCAATGATGAATCGGAATAGAAAACTATGATTGCCGCAATAAAAATAAGAAAGGTAAAATATTTAACAAGCGGCATGGAATATAAATTCAAGCGATTTTTTAACATGCGTTTCAAAAAAAATTGAGGGAGTGAACTACTCATAATTTTCAAACACCTCTGATAAAGTATTTTTTAATTATACATTATCAGTTGTTTATTGTCAAGCGCGGCAAAAGTGCAAATTATATAACTATTTGTGGTTCTGAATTTGGATCGCGATTAAATTTAATAATGCCAGAATAAAGTCAGTCCATCTTTATTGTTGACCGGTTTCTTTTTTCTGCGTAAATATATATATTTTAATTGCTCTCTAAAATAATATTATTAAAGCTTTTTAAAGTTATTTTTTAAAAATATTTTGGACAGTAATAATAAATTATAGTTTTGAAAAAGCGGCTTTAAAGAAATGAGTCTCGTTTTGATATAGTTGTTTTGTTTTGAGAAATTTTATCGTCGTAATTCTTGATTTCCATGGTTTTTTAATATGGCATGATAAATGCATTTATGCCGGCATATATTATTATAAATATCGATCCGGGGTGATATTTAATGTATAAAAAATTAATGTCGGCCATGGTGCTTGGAATAGAAGGAGTTTTAATTGAAGTCGAAATAGATTCGTCTAACGGCCTTCCGCAGATGACTATCGTGGGGCTTCCGGACGCGGCTACGAGCGAGTCGAAAGACCGTATAAGAAGCGCGATTAATAATTCCGGCTTCATTTATCCTTTGAAAAGAATTACCGTTAATCTGGCCCCGGCTCATATAAAAAAAGAGCATGCATTTTTAGATCTTGCCATCGCTCTTGGAACGCTAAGCGTTTCGAACCAATTAAGCGAATCGATCGATTCGGATAAATATTTAATTGTCGGCGAACTTGCGCTGAGCGGAAAAATAATGGGCTTGAAGGGAATATTGCCTATAGCCATGATGGCCAGAAACCGTGGATTAAAACTGATCGCTCCGGCTGAAAATATAAATGAAATAAGTATTATCGATGGATTGGAATATTACGCGTTCGAAAGTCTCATGCGGGCCGCGGAATATATGAAAAGTGGAATATATGAAAAAGTCAATTTTTTTGCTTCAAAAAATGAAAAGATCCCTTCGGAGGCGGTTGACGTTCCAGATTTAAAGAACGTCGCCGGGCAATTTTATGCCAGGCGCGCGCTTGAAATAGCCGCCGCCGGCAATCATCCGATAATGATGAAGGGCGTCCCCGGAAGCGGAAAAACCATGCTTTCGACCTGTCTGCCCGGAATATTGCCTCCTATGAATTTTGAGGAAAGCCTCGAAGTGTCTAAGATTTATTCTATTTCAGGCCTGCTTCGAGACGACCGGCTTATAGAAAAAAGGGCTTTTCGCTCGCCCCATCATACTATATCAGAAGTGGCTATGATAGGCGGAAGCAGAATACCAAGGCCCGGCGAAGTTTCACTTGCGCATAACGGCGTTTTATTTCTCGACGAATTCACCGAATATAAAAAATCGGTCCTCGAAGCCTTAAGGCAGCCGTTGAGCGATGGCTGCGTTACTATCTCAAGGGCGAGCGCCACATACACATATCCGGCCCGTTTCATGCTGGTGGCCGCATGTAATCCATGCGCCTGCGGTTATTACGGAGATTCGAAGATCAAATGCGTCTGCGGAGCCAATTCTATAAAAAGATATAATCTTAAATTTTCAGGGCCTATAATAGATCGTATCGATATTCAAATTTCGATGCGAAGAGTTGAAATGAAGGATATGAAACAATCCTTAAATGAAAGCTCGAAAGATGTCGCCGAAAGAGTTTTAAATGCCAGAAAAATCCAGTTGAAAAGGTTCGAAAAAACATTCGCCGGAGTTTCGGCTAAAATATTCGCCAACGCTAATATGCCTCTTGAATTTATAAAATCTTGCTGCGATTTGAGCTCTAATTTAAAATCAATTCTGGCGGATTTTTCTGAAAAATATAACCTTTCGATGCGCAGTTATTATAAAATTTTAAAAGTGGCAAGAACGATAGCCGACATTCGTGAATCAAGAGATATTGGAAAGGAGGAATTGCTTGAAGCCATGCAATATAGAATCGAATTTAGCCGTTGAAAAAAGCGATTCATATTTAAAACTTGCCGGAAGCATGAAAATCGCCAGAAAGGAACTGGGCTCGATCGGCGAAGATTTAGCCGAAAGATGCCTTTCGCTCGATAAATATAAGATATTGCGAAGGAACTTCAGGACGCGTTTTGGAGAAATAGACATAATAGCCTGTAAAGACGGGATGTTGTTTTTTTTCGAGGTGAAAACGAGGAAATCCGATTCCTTCGGTTTCGCCGAAGAGGCCGTGAACAGGCTTAAAAAAATCAGGATAGTGAATACGGCTTTCAGGTTTATAAACGAAAACCAATCGTTTCGCCACATGGATATGTCATTTTTGCTTATAGCCATACAGGCGGGCGGAGGGGACGTCAGCGTTAAAATGGTGCCGATGAATTAGCGCGCAGGTAAAATCGAGTATTTAAAATTTAATTTAAGGATAAGCGTTATAAGGCTCTTTTGTATTTCGTGTGGGTAAATAGCGTATGATTAAATTTTACAGGTGTTCGATACGGTAGAAAAATTATAATTATTCGAAAAACCTTATGTTTGAACAATTATTGATGAATATGTGATAATGCCGAATCATTTGCATTAAATTTTAATCGTAGGGGCGCCCCTTGCGGGTGCCCTGAATCAGGCGGGTGTCCTGAATACGGGTAAACAAAACATAATTTGCGAACAGATACAGGGCGGGGGCGAGCCCCGCCCCTACCACGAAACGTTTGAAATGTATTTTTCGGGTTA
>Ga0074198_1000710_pt1 | contig 29749 bp, 29 predicted proteins | sample EPASupsiteSAE323_FD_64527 | JGI IMG/M metagenome (GOLD analysis project Ga0074198, IMG submission 64527) | Bioremediated contaminated groundwater from EPA Superfund site, New Mexico - Sample SAE3-23 | ecosystem: Environmental > Aquatic > Deep subsurface > Groundwater > Contaminated ...
ACTCTTTACCGGCTCACCCGGAAGCCCTGGCTTCTTCTCAGCCGGTCTGGGGCCAGACGGACGTTGTTCTCCTGGACGGGGAGCAGGCCCTCTGCCAGTTCCTTGCCCGCCATATCCCCCTTGCGGTCTCGGTCCCTGGCCCTGCTGGCCATAACCGCCCTGAGGTCTCGGTCCCTGGCCCTGCTGGCCATAACCACCCTGGGGTCTCGGTCCCTGGCCCTGCTGGCCATAACCGCCCTGGGGTCTCGGTCCCTGGCCCTGCTGGCCATAACCACCCTGGGGTCTCGGTCCCTGGCCTTGCTGGCCATAACCACCCTGGGGTCTCTGTCCTTGGCCTTGCTGGCCATAACCACCCTGGGGTCTCGGTCCCTGACCCTGCTGGCCATAACCGCCCTGGGGTCTCTGTCCCTGACCCTGCTGGCCGTAACCGCCCTGAGGTCTCTGTCCTTGACCCTGCTGGCCGTAACCGCCCTGGGGTCTCTGTCCTTGACCCTGCTGGCCGTAACCACCCTGAGGTCTTGGTCCCTGACCCTGCTGGCCGTAACCACCCTGAGGTCTTGGTCCCTGACCCTGCTGGCCGTAACCACCCTGGGGTCTCGGTCCCTGGCCTTGCTGGCCGTAGCTACCCTGGGGTCTTGGTCCCTGCCCGGTTTGCCCGGATTGATTTTGCGGTCGGGGAGTCTGCCCGGTCTGGGGCGTACGACTCTGGGGTCGGGCTGGTTGTTCCGGGCCGGTTTTTCCTCTACCCGGCGCTTCGGCATTCTCACGATTTACGGGTTTATCAACAGCCGAACTGGGAGTCTCACTGGCCGGTTTTTTGGGGGTAGGGGTCGGTTCAGGCTGAACGGCTGGCTTGGCGGCAGCCTCGCTTCGTGGCTTTTCCGCAGCAGCGCTTCTAGCACCGGTTTTACCCGCAGCAGATTCCGTGTTGCCCTTAGCCGGTTTCTTTCCGCCAATCTGATTCCGCACTGAAACCGCCTGGGCATCCTCAATGGTGCTTAGCTGGTTTTTGCCATCCAGCCCCATCTTCTGCAATACTTCAATAACTTCCTTGCTGGTAACTCCGATTTCCTTGGCTAATTCATGAACTCTTATTTTGGCCATTCAACCACCCCCGTACTGTTTTCGTCTCCCATCGACTTAACCAAATCTATGATCGAACGAGCTAATCCTTCGTCATTAATGGTAACTGCCACCCGATAGGCCTTGCCTACTGAATTGCCCAGGCTATACTTGTCGCCCAGAATCAGCCAGGGGACCTTTTGCTTCTTGCAGTTGGCAATTAAGGATTCCCGTGTTTTTTCCGACATATCTCCACTCAGAACCAGTAAATGAGCCTTCCGCCTAATCAAGCTAGTCCTGGCCGCCATGGTGCCTGCCGAGGCCTTGCCTGATTTCTGAGCCAATCCGATTAAATTGTGAACCTTATTCAAACTATCACACACCTTGTTCTTGGCTTAAATCATCTTCTCCGGTTCCGCCGCATCCTCCAGAGCTGACACCGCAGCGGGAAGCCTTTCTTTTAAGATTGCAATGACCTCCGCCGGTATATCGTGTTCCAAGGCCTTCTGCAGCCTTTTGCCCTTAAGCGCCGCATTCAGGCAATCGATTTGCGGGCATATATAGGCTCCGCGACCAGCTTTCTTGCCGGTAGGATCAAAATCAATCTGCCCCTCCGGGCTTCTGACCACCCGCAGCAACTCACGCTTGTTTTTCATCTCCCGGCAGCCTACACACATGCGCTGGGGTATTTTACGGAGCTTCGTCATCTAGATCAGTCTCCTCGAAAAACTGGCTTTCACTCTTAATATCCACCTTCCAACTGGTCAGCTTGGCGGCCAGGCGGGCGTTCTGCCCCTCCTTGCCGATAGCCAGGGAAAGCTGATAATCGGGCACTACTACTGTTGCCACCTTATTGGCTTCATCAATATAAACTGCCAGAACCTTGGAAGGACTTAAGGCATTGGCGATAAACCTTTCCGGCTCGCGGTCGTACTTGATAATGTCTATCTTCTCGCCGCCCAGTTCGGCTACGATATTCTGCACCCGGAGCCCGCGGGGACCCACACATGCTCCTACCGAATCCACATTTTCCTCAATGGAATGTACGGAAATTTTGGAACGATAGCCGGCCTCGCGGGCAATGGACTTGATCTCCACTACCCCGTCATAGATCTCGGGCACTTCCAATTCAAATAAACGTCGCAGGAAATGGGGGTGGGACCTTGACAAGTAGATATTCGGTCCCTTGGTGCTGTTTTTGACTTCATATATGTAGGCCTTAATCCTCTGGCCTACGTTGTACCTTTCGCCGGCGATTTGATCGCCGGGCAGCATAATACCTTCTACCCGGCCCAATGATACATAAACCGTCTTGGCTTCAACCCGCTGCACCGTACCGGTGACAATCTCGCCTTCCCGCTGCAGAAATTCTTCATAAATTAGGCTGCGCTCAGCCTCCCGGAGCTTCTGCATAACTACCTGCTTGGCGGTCTGCGCAGCGATACGGCCAAAGGCGTTCGGAGTAGCTTCAACATAAACCATATCCTCTATCTTACATTCGGGATATAGGTCTTTGGCCTCCTCCAGTAGGATCTCCTGGCGGGCGTCCTCGACGCGGTCTACTACCATCTTCTGCGAAAAGACCTGGACCTCACCAGTAATATCATTGAACTCCACGCTTACATTCTGCGTGGTGCCGAAATTCTTGCGGTATGCGGTATTTAAAGCGGTCTTAATCGCATCTATCAGCGCGACTTGAGGTATACCCCGTTCCTTTTCTATCTCATTTAAAGCCTTTATCAGTTCACTGGACATCTTGTTTCCCCCTTATAAATCTGGATGCAAACGAACAATGGATACCATCTCCCGAGGTATGGTCGTTATCCCCTGTTGGGTCTCGAGTTCAATCTGCCCCTCGGTAACAACTCCGAGTATTCCTGACATCTTGCCGGGACCTTCGTAAGCTTTCTTCATCTTGACGATAACCCGTTCACCGGCAAATCGCTGAAAATCCCTGTCCTTTTTCAGCACACGATCAATCCCCGGGGAGGATACTTCCAGGTGATCGTAATAAAGGTCTTCCCCATCCAACAGAGGTTTAACCAAGCGAGTGGCGCGAGTGCACATGGCGAGATCCACACCGGATTCGTGATCGATGAAGACCCGCAGGAACTGCTCCTCGTTTTCCTTGCGATACTGCAGTTCCACCAGTTCTATATCCGCCCGGCTCAATTCCTGCTCGATAAGCGGTTCAATCTGACGCCAGGCCGCCTTGCTCATATTTACGCACTCCATTCCATCCCCGCCTCAGGCGAGATTACAATAGAAAAAGTGGGCACGCACCCACTTGTAGTCAGATGTATTGGTAAGCTAATAGCAGTATAACACAGTATAGATATATTATTCAAGCCGAGACGATTAAATATTTGCCACAGCTTCGGCTATAAATTGACTTTTCCGTTATTATGCGAAAAGACTGAGCTGGGTACTTTCCGGCAAACCGTCCAGACAGCCGTGTTTGCGCAATACTTCTACGGCGGTCTTGTTGATATGCGAGCGCTGCTGAAATTCCTCTACTGATAGATACCCGGAACCATCTCTGGCCTCCGCTATATTCTGGGCAGCCGTCCCGCCCAGGTTGGGGAGAGCAGAAAAGGGCAGGAGCAAGCCGTCGGGCTCGAGCAAAAACTTTTTAGCATCGGACCTATAAAGATCAACGGGATAGAAATTAAAGCCACGAGCGTACATCTCCAGGGCCAATTCCAGTATAGGCAGCAGCTTCTTATCCTTTTGGGACGCCTGCATGCCCTGGCGGCTGATCTCCTTTATGCGACCCCTTACCTGTTCCTTCCCCTGCAGAATATTTTCCGGATCAAAATCCTCGGCGCGAATGCTGAAGAAGCTGGCATAAAATTCCCGCGGATAGTAAACCTTGAACCAGGCGATACGGAAACCGTTGATTACATAGGCTACCGCATGGGCTTTGGGGAACATGTATTTTATTTTAAGGCACGAATCAATATACCATTCTGGTATTCCGTGCTCCCGTATGGCCCCTATTTGTTCAGCAGAGAGCTTATTGCCCTTGCCTTTGCGCACTAGTTCCATAATGTCGAAGGCCTGCTTTTCCGGCACCCCCTGGTAAATAAGATAAGTCATGATATCATCGCGGGTGCAGATCGCCTCATTCAAGGTGGCTATCCCTTTTTCGATCAATACCTGGGCATTATTCAGCCATACATCGGTACCGTGGGAGAGTCCGCTTATCCGCACCAGTTCGGAAAAGGTAGTGGGGCGGGTGGCTTCCAGCATCTGGCGCACAAAGCGGGTGCCGAATTCCGGTATGCCATAGGTGCCTATGCCGGTACCGATCTCTTTTTCGGTAACCCCCAGCGATTCCAGCCCGGAGAAGAGCTGCATGGCCTTTTCCTCGTTCAGCCGGATAGTCGCCACCTTTATCCCGGTCAGGTCTTCCAGCTCCTTGATAACAGTCGGATCGTCATGTCCTAGTATATCAAGCTTGACCAGCTGTTCATCCACGGCATGGTAATCAAAATGCGATGTAATGATACCCGACTCCTGCTTGTTGGCCGGGTGTTGCAGAGGGGTAAATTCCCGGATGTCGTGATCCTTGGGGACTACGATCATCCCGCCGGGATGCTGGCCGGTGCTGCGGCGCACCCCGGTAATATTGTCTGCCAGACGTTTTATCTCTACCTGTCGCATATTTACCCCTTTGGCTTCGCCATATTTCTTGACAAAGCCGAAGGCGGTGCGATCAGCAATAGTGGTAATGGTACCGGCCCGAATAACATTGCTTTTGCCAAAGAGTTCCTCCACGTATTGATGGGCCTTGCTTTGGTAATCACCGGAGAAATTCAGATCGATGTCCGGGGTCTTGTCACCATTGAAGCCGAGAAAGGTTTCAAAGGGGATGTCAAAGCCCTGGTTGTTCATTTCCTGTTCACAGGCAGGACATTTTTTTACGGGGAGATCGGCACCGCAGGCTACGCTGCCGTCGGTGATAAACTCGCAGCAATGGCATTGCGGGCAAAGATAATGCGGCAGCAACGGGTTTACTTCCGTTATACCGGTCAGATAGGCTACCAGCGACGAGCCTACCGAGCCGCGCGATCCTACCATATAGCCGTCACGATTGGATTTGTCCACCAGCTTATGGGCGATTATATAGAGCACGCTGAAGCCATTGGTGGTAATAGAGTGGAGTTCGCGTCTGATCCGCTCATCGACGATGGCCGGGATAGTCTCCCCGTACAGGTTATGGGCCCGCTCCCAGGTAAGCGCAACGATCTCCTCTTCCGCTCCGTCGATAGCCGGGGGATAGAAGCCCACGGGAACCGGTCGCAAATCCTCGATCATGGCGCTAATCAGCTGCGGGTTGTCCACAACCACCGCCCGGGCATCTTCATCTCCCAAGTAGGCGCATTCCTCCAGCATTTCCTCTGTGGTTTTCAAATACAACGGGGCCTGGACTTCGGCATCCTCATAGCCCTGCCCGGCCTGAATAATGCGCCGAAAAACCTCATGGTGCGGATCCAGAAAATGAACATCCCCGGTAGCGCACACCGGTTTGCCCAATCGCTTGCCCAGTTCCACTATCCGGCGATTGATATTCTGGAGATCCTCTGTCGTCTTCAGCCGGCCCTCCCGGACCAGGTATTCGTTATTGGCCAGCGGCTGTATCTCCAAATAATCGTAAAAGGCGGCGATGGCCTCGATCTCCTCGGGACTCTTCTCTTCCAGCACCGCCCGGAACAGCTCGCCCGCCTCACAGGCCGATCCGATGATCAGCCCTTCGCGGTTAGCCTGCAATTGCGCCCTGGGTAGCTTGGGGTGTTTATAAAAATGATCCATATAGGATGCGCTGACCAGATCGTACATATTCTTTAATCCGGTACGGTTCCTGGCTAACAAGATAATGTGGTAGGGCTTTTCCCGGGCATCGTTTTCCACCAGATATCCCTCTACCCCTAGTATGAGATTGAAGTGGAACTCCTCACCCTTTTCCAGTAGATCTGCGACCGCCTCCTGGGCAGTTTTAAAGGCCTCGGGAAAGGCCTGAATGCAGCCGTGATCGGTTATGGCCAGCGCCGGGTGTCTCCACTCTACGGCCCTTTTTACCAGGTGTTTTACTTCGGTTAATCCGTCCATGGCGCTCATCTTGGTATGGGCATGTAATTCTACCCTTTTTTGCGGTGCCAGATCACGGCGAATCGGCTTGACGGCAGCCTCAAATCCCTGCATAAACAGAGCGATCTCCTTGCTGTTGTCATCATAGCGAATATCGCCGCCGACGCGATACCACTGGCCGATTTCCAGTTTGTTGTCATCGATGCTGTCCACGAAACATTTGACATTAATACTATCCAGATAGTCGGTAAGACAATAGGTGAGCGCCAGGCGACCACCTTTCAGGGAAGCGACCTCTTTGTCCCAGATTTCCCCTTCCACCACAATATTCTTCAGACCTTCCTGCAACTCGCTTACCGCAGTTTTCTCCGCCTGGTCCAGTTTAAGGCCCTCATCCTTCCGGTTATGGCCCTTTTTCCGGGACGAGGCAGTCGGAGTAATGCTTAAAAGATTCAATTCCTGGCTGGCCCTGACCTCCTGGCTGCAGCAGCTATCCGCCGCGGAAAGGGGCTGAGTATAGAGAGCGCGCACCAATACTCTAAGGCCATATTCCTGCAAGACCCACCCGGAAAGGTTGGGACAGACCTCCTTTTGTATGAGATAGTCGAAATGCTGTTCGTTCTCCACCAGAAAATCAAGCCGTTCCCGTTCGATCTCCCACTGAAGATCCTCCAGCATGCCGGCCTGACCAAAAACCTCGTCAAGCAGTTGGTCGCGGTGTTGCTCAAATATCCAGTTAAGCCCGCTGTTCCAGTCCAACAAACCGGGAACTATACGAACCTGTTCCAGGAATGCCAGACTATCTCTCAATTTTTCGGAGGTCTGCGTGACAATCGTAAGCGGAAGGGGACGGGTGGTATGTACGTGAAGTGACCAGGCGGAGGTTTTTTTGGTTACCTCTAAATGCTTAAGCTCGCTTCCCTGCCATAACTGGGCCAAGGCAGGGTCTATGTGCTCCATTAGAAAAGCAGTGAAATCAACGGTCATTTCGGTTTCCTCCAGGGAATCCCAGTACTCTGTCGACCCTAATTCATATATTCTCGACGGTTAAATTTTCGCATGACTGCGTTGTCGTCAATCGCAATACGTCCAGTACTAGTTCAAACGATCAATGTTGCGCAGGCCCTTTATAGCGGACAACTCATCCACTACCTCGTTGATGCCCATCCCGGGGGGCAGTTCCAGCAACAGTTCAACCTCCAGTTCCTCGTTTTCGGTGCGGGTCAACTGGATATTCTTAATCAGTACCCCCATTTCACCGAGAATCGAACCAATCGTACCAACCTGGCCGGGACGGTCCTCCACCAGCATTACAATCCCTTTGAACTCGCGAAGACCGGTTACCACCTGTTCAAATTTCACGAAATAGATCAACACAAAGAGTATCAAGAGGGTGGTAACCACCGCCGGGATATATAAACCGGCTCCGACCGCCAGCCCGATACAGGCCACCACCCACAGCCCGGCCGCGGTGGTAAGCCCCCGGACCGTGGCCCCTTCGCGCATGATGGTGCCGGCACCCAGAAAGCCGATGCCGCTGACTACCTGCGCTGCAATTCGTCCGGGATCGGCCTGGACCGTGTGGTGATAGAGCAGATAGATATCGATGGAAACGATCATGGCCAGGGTGGAACCCACCGAGACCAGGGTATAGGTCCGCAACCCGGCCGGCCGGTTAAGACTCTCCCGCTCCAGCCCGATCAAAGCCCCCAATATACAGGCCAAAGCCAATTTAAATATCATCTCATAATTGGACACAACACAACCACCTTAAAAGGAGAGTTAATTTAACACAGATATACACAGATACTTGCACAGATTCACACAGATGAATATTACGAAGGCAAGACTAAGGTTTAATCCCTAATTCTTTTCTCCAGTACTAACAAAGAATCCTCTTACAATTTATGATTTTGCTTAAAGGAACTACTTTTCCTTAGTATTCATGACTGCTTTAAAATCTGTGTTCATCTGTGTTTCATCAGTGTTTATCTGTGTTAAATCTTCTCTTTCCCCGGCGCGTAATCCTTGATTTCCTGGATTAGCCTGGGGACCATCTGGTTCTCGGGGATCTTGTCCACGATGTCGCCGTGTTTTATCAGCAGACCGAAGCCCCGGCCGCCGGCGATGCCTATATCGGCTTCCCGGGCTTCGCCGGGTCCGTTAACTACACAACCCATCACGGCCACTTTCATAGGTTTATCCATAAAGCGAACCGCCTGGTCCACCGCTTCGGCCGTCTCAATCAGGTCGATCTCACAGCGGCCGCAGCTGGGACAACTGATCAGTTCTATCCCCCGCTTCCGCATTCCCAGGCTGCGTAGAATCTCGTAGGCGGCCCAAACCTCCTCCACCGGATCGGCGGTCAGAGAAATACGGATGGTGTCGCCAATGCCCTCGCCCAGCAGCAACCCCACCCCCAGAGCCGATTTAATCAACCCCCGGTACATAGTACCGGCTTCAGTTACTCCCACATGCAGAGGATAATCGGTCAAAGCCGCCATCAGTCGATAGGCTTCCACCGTCAGCATCACCGAAGATGCCTTAAGCGATATCTTGATCTGATGAAAATCCAGATCCTGCAGAAGCTTGATGTGTTCCATGGCACTTTCCACCATGGCCTGGGCGCAAACCCCGCCGTAACGGTCCAGCAGTTTTTTGTCCAGGGAGCCGGCATTGACCCCGATTCTCATCGGTATAGAGCGCTCCCGGCATAGCTTGACCAAATCCCGGACCTTGTCCCGGCTGCCAATATTGCCGGGATTGATCCGCAGACCATCCGCTCCGGCTTCAATGCTTTTGATGGCCAAACGATGATCAAAATGAATATCCGCTACCAAAGGAATAGCGATACTCTTTTTAATGGCGGCGATGGCGGCAGCCGCTTCCTCATCAGGCACGGCTACGCGAATCAACTCACAGCCGGCCGCCTCCAGTTTCTTAATCTGGCTCACCGTTGCTTCGACATTCCGGGTATCGGTGTTGGTCATGGACTGAACCACTACCGGGTGATCCCCGCCGATTGAAACCTTGCCTATTTTCACCACCCTGGTCGGTCGCCGCATACTATCATCCTCTATAGAGTTTAACAATGTCATTAAAGGTCACGATAATCATCAAACCAATCAGGAAGATAAAGCCCAGCCAATGAATAAAGCCTTCCTTCTCCGGAGCCAGAGGCTTCCGCCTTATTCCTTCCACCAATGCGAACACAATCCGGCTGCCGTCCAGCGCCGGAATCGGCAGCAGATTCAGAATGCCCAGGTTGATGCTGAGGAAAGCGGAAAAAGCCAGCAATTGGCTCCACCCCACCTCGGCAACTTCGCCCACCATCTTGGTAATGCCTACCGGTCCGGAAAGGTCACCCATCGAGGCCCCTCCGCTTACTAGCAAGCCAAGGCCGGACAAGAGTATGACCGTAAACTCATAAGTCCTTTGAAAGCCATTCTTTACTGCCTCGACAATCCCCAGTTTTTTAAAGGTGATGACTGGTTTAATGCCGATATAATTCTTGTTTAACGTCTTGTTAAAGGTTGGTTTGACTTCTAAACTCAGCGGATGGTTATTCCGCTCAATGCTCATTTTTATGGTTTGCCCCTCTTTGGTGGCTCCGATTTTACCGGTAAGTTCGTTCCAATTCTCAATTTTGGAGCCGTTTATAGCAAGTACCTGGTCACCCGCCTTAATTCCGGCAGTCTGGGCCGGGGTGCCATCCAGCACCTGACCAATAACCGCGCCGGGCAGGCTTTCTTCAACGCCGGTAACCGAATAGATATAAACGAATATCAGCATGGCAGCCACCAAATTCATAAAAGGTCCGGCAAAGGCCACCCGCATCTTTTCCAACGGAGTGCGGCGGTTATAGCCATTGGGATCGTCCCCGTCCCCCGGTTCTTCGCCGGCCATTCTCACATAGCCGCCCAGGGGAATCAGCCGGATGGAATACTCGGTGCCGTTTCGCTTGGTACCCAACAGGCGGGGGCCAAAGCCCAGGGAAAACTCCCATACCGGTATCCCGATGCGCCGGGCAACTATGAAATGGCCAAACTCATGCACCAGGATCAAAACCGCTATAATAGCCAGGGTAATGAGAATGGTATAGGTAGTATTCATAAGCAACCTCCATAAAATATCAGTCATGAAAACATATTGCTGAATCTTTACAAATCGGGTCTAGACCAAGTAACTCATGGGTCTTCATCCCACTACCGGTGACCACTTACATGGTAATGATTGTCTTTATATAATATAGCCAGGCATGTTGAGGTTACGCAAATATCTTTGCTTTCCTGACAGTATGTTTCTATGTCTTAGCGAGCGCTGATGATACGGGCCGTTTCGTCCCGCGCCCAGGCATCAGCCTCCATGATGGTTGCCAGAGCCGGTTGGGGCAAGGGCTGGTGAGCGACCATAACCTGATTCACCACTTCCGCTATTTGTAAAAATCTCAGCTCGCCGTTCAGGAAACTATTGACCGCCGTTTCATTGGCGGCATTCAGAACAGCCGGCATGGTTTGCCCGATTTTTCCCGCCGCATAGGCCAGACCCAGGGCCGGAAAACGTTCCAGATCGGGAGCCTCAAAATGAATTTGCCCCAGCTGGGCAAAATCCAGGGCTTTAGCGGGAGCCGCCAAGCGCTCCGGATAGCTCAAGGCATATTGAATTGGGATTCTCATATCCGCCGAGCCCAGATGAGCCAAAAAAGAGCCGTCGACCAGTTCCACCATGGAATGAATGGCTGATTCCCTTTGTACCAGCACATCAATCCGCTCATAATCCACATTAAAAAGGTGATGCGCCTCGATAACCTCCAGGCCTTTATTCATTAGGGTAGCCGAGTCCACCGTTATCTTGGGGCCCATGCGCCAGGTGGGGTGATGCAGCGCCATCTCCCGGGTTACCTCTTCCAACTGCGGCCGGCTGAAATCTCGAAAAGGACCGCCGGAAGCCGTCAGCCAGATTTTTTTCAGATGACGCTCCTCTCCGGCCAGACACTGAAAAACCGCCGAATGCTCGCTATCCACCGGCAGCAATTCAACTCCCTGCCGCCGGACCGCATCCATTACAATATCTCCCGCCGCCACCAGGGTTTCCTTATTGGCCAGAGCCACTCTTTTCCCCGCCTGAATAGCGGCCAGGGTCGGTTTGATCCCAATAGCGCCGCTCAAGGCGACCAATACGATATCGGCCTGGGGTAGGGCGGCTAATTCACAAAGTCCCTCCATCCCGCATATCAAGCGGGTCTCCGATGGCAGCAGAGATTTTATCCTGCCGTATACATCACTGTCGGCAACCGCGATAACCTCCGGCCGGTAGCGGGCTGCCTGACGGGTAATAAGTTCCACCTCGTCCTTGGCCGCCATGCCCAGCAGTTGATATAATCCGGGATGGGCCTCGATAACCTCGAGCGCCTGCTGGCCAATAGAGCCGGTTGAACCGAGAATAACTACTTGCTGAGGTCTATCGTTCATGCTTCCTCCATTCCAATCCCGAAAACAACCCGGCCTGGTAACAGGCCACAATGACCACCAGGGTCACCGGCCCCATAATCATTCCAACCATGCCGCCCAGCTTCAGGCCTATATAAAGGGAAATCAGGGTAGCCAGCGGGTGCAAGCCGATATTGTCGCCGACTATCTTGGGCTCCAGAATCTGTCTGACCACCGAGGTAGTTATATAGAGTATGAGCAACCCGATGCCCAATTTGCTGTTGCCGGTGGCAAACTGCCAGATTATCCAGGGCACCATGATAGCACCCGGGCCCAGCACCGGCAGTATATCGCACAAGCCCACGGCTATGCCAATGGTAAGCACATAGTCCACCCCAAGTATAGCCAAGCCAACACAGGTCAACACCATGGTTACCGCTATCAATATACTGTAAGCCTTGATAAAACCGACCAAAACCTTAAAAAGGTGTTCGATAACCGTTAAGGTCTTTGACTGAGCCGAATCGGGAAGAAAGCGAAAAACAAATTTTCCAATCAGTGCCCGGTCTTTAATAATGAGAAAGGTCGCCACCGCTACTATAGCCATGAATACGAATATCCCCGGCAGCATAGTCAAAATATTAACCAGGATATCGAGACTGCCATTGACCAGCCCCTGCAGGCCATCCAATATTTTGCCCAGGTTAGCTTGAATAGATTTTTCTACCCCCGCCGGCAGGTTCAATTTTATATAAAATAGTTTCAAGTTGCTGATGGTTCCCGTCAGAGTGTTCACGATATTGCCCGAGTAATTAGCTATCTGCGGGTAAAAACGAGATAATTCCTTAACGATTATCGATATCAAAAGGAAAATCAGATAGAAAACACTGCCGACTACTGCAATAAGACTGACGGCGGCGGCCCATCCCCGTTTTAACCGGGTCTTGGCCTCCACAAATCTCACCAGGGGTTCTAAAAGAAAAGCCAGGATTAAGGAAAATATGAAAGGCATAAACAATGCCGGCAGCCAGGCCAAACCCTTGCCCAGCAACGGAAATACATAAGTGAAGAGCAGGTAAATCGTAATCAGCCCTAAAACCAGAACGCCCAGCTTGGTCAGCCACTTTACCCACTTTTGCAATTCGGGATCCATATCTTCGCCCCCTGTCTTTCTATTTTATAAAACCGGCATTTTTTAACCCAAGTACATAAAGAAATAAAATACCCAAGGTATCACAAACATGAAGCTGTCAAAACGGTCAAGCACGCCCCCATGACCCGGAATGAGCTTGCCGGAGTCCTTTACCCCGAAATAGCGCTTTAAGCCGGATTCGAAAAGGTCTCCGCACTGGGCCAGTAAGCCGGCAATTATCCCCAGCAGTAATACATATGCTATAGGCATAGCTTCCATATGTATCATCTGAAAAAAGATCAGGGCTACCAGTACGGGCAGCAGAGTCGCGCCCAGGGCTCCCTCTCTCGTCTTGGCGGGGCTCAGCACCGGAGCCAACTTGATCTTTCCCCAAAAGCGACCGGCAAAATAACCGCCTATATCACTACTCCAGGTCAGCAAGAAGGCCAATAAAACAAGTGGGAACGCCATTTTAAAATCAACCAGCCTGATGGCATAACTCAGAAGAAACCCTAAATAAAGCGGGCCAAACAGGCTTAATGCCACATCGGCGTAGGAGATACGGGGAAATCGCCAAAGCATATAGACCGCCGATAGCACCAGAAGCACGAAAATAAGCGGTTCCAGCCAGTTGGGATTCATCTTCATGAACATAGCCGTCAATAAAAGCAGATAGGACGGAATAACCATTGGTTGGAAGCCACCATTAATCATCATACGATGGTATTCACCCAGCGCTATGACGCCGATCAATACGAAAAGCCCCTGCCAATAGACGCCACCGCAATACAATATATATAGCAGCAGCGGGATTCCGATCACCGCGCTGATTACCCTGGTTCTAAGCATAATCCTCATCCTGACTCTTGATTTTTAGTCCTCCGAAACGCCGCTCGCGACGTTGATAATCATAAATGGCATGATATAGGTCTTCTCGGGAGAAATCCGGCCACAGGGATTCGCTGACCCAGATTTCCGTGTAAGCAATCTGCCATAACAGGAAATTGCTGATCCTCATCTCACCGGCCGTACGAATCAACAAGTCAGGATCGGGCAAGCCCCGGGTATACAAATATGAGGAGAATGCCTCCTCACTGACATCTTTCATTTCCAGCTTACCCGCCGCCAAATCCCGGGATATCCCCATAACCGCGTCGATGATCTCCCGGCGGGAGCCATAGTTAAGCGCAATATTGAAGATAAGTCCCTGATTGTCGCGGGTAATTTTTTGGGCAGATTCAATCTCGGTCTGGCAATCCCGGGGCAGGGTATCCGGTGAACCCAGCATGTTGATGCGCACACCCTGCTCATGCAACTCGGTCAGCTCTTTATGCATGAACTCGACCAGCAGTTTCATAAGGTAGTCCACCTCATCCGCCGGACGCTTCCAGTTCTCCGTGGAAAAGGCATAAACGGTCAGTACCTCAACTCCTGCGTCATCACAGGCTTGCACGATCTGTTTCAGAGAACTCATGCCCGCCCGATGTCCCATATTCCTGGGCATCAATCGTTTCTTGGCCCAGCGTCCGTTGCCATCCATAATAATCGCAATATGGCGGGGGATCTCGCCACCTTTGATCAATTCGACATAATTGGGCTTCTTTTTAGCCATGCAATCCCTTCTTCTGGCAAACTACAAACCCCCCAGGAACGGGGGGTATTCGAATTAATAATATTATAACCATAGGCCGGACAAATTGGAAAGGCTTTAAACCTATACCTCCATTATGTCCTTCTCTTTGGCCGTCATGATCGAATCAATATCTTTGATATAACGGTCGGTTAGCTTTTGGATATCGTCCATACCCTTTTTACTCTCATCCTCGGAAACCAGCTTTTCCTTCTCACTGGACTTCAGCATATCATTACCTTCCCGCCGGATATTCCTGACGGCTACGCGAGATTCTTCCGATCTTTTTTTGACCACCTTGACCAGGTCTTTTCTTCTTTCCTCAGTCAACTGAGGTATAGCCAGGCGAATGACATTACCGTCATTAGACGGATTTATACCCAGATCGGATTTCATTATGGCCTTTTCAATCTCGGCGATGCTCCCCTTGTCCCAGGGTTGAATTACCAGCAGCCGGGCCTCGGGAACCGCAATATTAGCCAATTGATTGAGCGGCGTGGCCTCTCCATAGTAATCTACCATAATACGGTCCAGCATGCCCGGATTGGCTCGGCCGGCCCGCATAGTGGCCAAATCCCTGGTGAGGTGCTCAATAGCTTTTTTCATTCGATCTTCAGTATCGTTCAATATATCTTTAATCACCAGTCTACCTCCCAACATAGGTGCCGATTGGTTCGCCCATCACGGCCTTTAATATATTGCCTCGCTGTGTCAGATCAAACACTACGATCGGTATGCCATTGTCCATACAAAGTGAGGCCGCAGTTGAGTCCATTACCCCCAAACCCTTGTTCAGGACATCTATGTAGTCCAGCCGGTCATACTTAACGGCATCCGGGTTTTTGAGCGGGTCGGAGTCGTAAACGCCATCTACCTTCTTAGCCATTAATATTACCTCGGCCTCAATCTCAGCTGAGCGCAGGGCAGCGGCGGTATCAGTGGAGAAATAAGGGTTTCCGGTCCCCGCAGAAAATATCACCACCCGGTTGCTTTCCAGGTGGCGAATCGCGCGGCGTCTTATATAAGGTTCAGCAATCTCTTTCATTTCAATTGCTGTCATTACTCTAATCTCCAGGCCCTGGTTTTCCAAGGCATCCTGCAGGGCCAGCGCATTTATTTCCGTAGCCAGCATTCCCATATAATCGGCGGTAGCCCGGTCCATCCCTTGAGAACTCCCGGCCACTCCTCGCCAGATATTGCCGCCGCCAACGACAATGGCCACTTCCACATCCTGTTCCACTACTTCTGCCAGTTGCTCCGCAATGGATAGCAGGGTTTTATGGTCGATGCCATAGGGCCGATCACCTGCCAGCGCCTCACCGCTGAGTTTCAATACCACTCTCTTATATTTGGGCTTTTGCATTCAACATTCCCCCAAGTTAAATTAACCACTGATGAACACAGATGCAAAGCAGATTCACACAGATTGTTTTTATTGACGGCAATATGCAGGTCAATCATACCAATTTGGACTATCACCTCAATAATATATCTTAGATCGCCGAGGGACATTCCTCCGCCAGGAGGTGTGTCCCTCTTCCTTATTAACCCTTGATTTGGGCCATTACCTCGGCGGCGAAATCGGTTTCTTCTTTCTCAATGCCTTCGCCGACTTCATAGCGGGCAAATCTTCTTACGCTAATATTCTCGCCAATCTTGGCTACAAGCTCGTGCACCAGTTCCTGCACGGTCTTGTCGGGATCCTTTATAAAAGGCTGTTCCAGAAGACAACGCTCTTTATAATACTTCTCGATTCTGCCTTCCACCATCTTCTCGATAACCTTCTCCGGCTTGCCTTCTTCCAGGGCCTGGGCTCTCAGCACTTCCCGTTCCCGGTCCAGGTCATCGGTCGATACCTCTTCCCGTCTGACAAACTCAGGATTAGCTGCGGCAACCTGCATGGCTAGATCATGAGCCAACTGCTTGAATGCATCATTTTTAGCCACGAAGTCGGTTTCACAGTTCAGTTCCAGCAATACCCCGATGCGTCCTCCGCCGTGTATGTAGGAGGTTACCACACCCTCACTGGCTACCCGGCCCGCCTTCTTAGCCGCCTTGGCCAAGCCCTTGGCCCGCAGTTCATCAATAGCCTTTTCAATGTCACCTTCACAGGCTACCAGAGCCCTCTTACAATCCATCATTCCTGCACCGGTTCTCTCACGCAGTTCTTTTACCATTTCAGCCGTAACCACTTTATAGACCTCCTCTAATAGTTTTGTAATACTGGGCCGATAGCCCCGTTTTTTTCACAGAAAAGGGGTGTATAGATATTACTATTCACCCCTGGTTGCCAACTAATATCTATGCGGTGATTTGTTCTCCCTGCTTCCCTTCCAGTACGGCATCGGCAATCTTAGCCGAAATTAATTTGACGGCACGGATGGCATCATCATTGCCAGGGATAACGTAATCGATTTCATCGGGGTCGCAATTAGTATCAACGATAGCCACCACCGGGATGTTCAGCTTGCGGGCTTCCGCCACCGCAATCTTTTCCTTGCGGGGATCAACGACAAATACTGCTCCGGGTAGTTTGTCCATGTTCTTGATGCCACCCAGGAAGCGTTCCAGTCTCTCTCTCTCGTTTAAAAGCCTGGCTACTTCTTTCTTGGACAGTACCTCAAAGGCTCCATCCTGCTCCATCTTCTCCAGCTCTTTTAAGCGAAAAACACGCTTACGGATAGTTTTGAAATTGGTGAGCATACCACCCAGCCAGCGCTGATTGACAAAATACATGCTGCTGCGCAATGCCTCTTCCTTAATAGTCTCCTGAGCCTGTTTCTTGGTTCCCACAAAGAGAACGCCCTTACCTTCGGCTGCCACACTCTTGACGAACTCATAGGCATCGTCAAATTTCTTGACGGTCTGCTGCAGGTCGATGATGTAGATCCCGTTGCGCTCCATGTAGATGTACTGAGCCATCTTGGGGTTCCAGCGCCTGGTTTGGTGCCCGAAATGCACACCGGCCTCCAACAACTGCTTCATGGTGATTACTGACATAAAAGTACCTCCTCAAAGTTTTTTCCTCCGCGCCTTCATCCTTCTTGAGAACTGAAAAACAGCACCCCTCAAAAAAGTCCAACGCGTGCGTAATTACCATCGATTAATATAGCATAAGATAATATTCCTTGGCAAGTTTTGCAGACAAAAACAAAACCCGAGAAACTTTCCCGGGTTTTACGCGTATACCTTCTTCTTATTGATCAGATTAATTATCAGGTTGATTTCACCCTGCCCTCGATTCAAGAATTGGGCCATTTCACAAACTGAGTAGCCCGCCTCCTGCAACGTTCTAACCGCAATATAAGGATGAGCGTCCCGCAAGGCTTCAATGTCTAACGGTTTATGGTCAGCATGTTTGAAGTCCTCCAGCGAAAATACTCTTTCCTGACGCATATCCGGGTTGAATAAAGTGTTAGTATCAGTTTCGGTCAAGGTTAGTTTTTGTTTAATCGACAGGGTAAGCTCATAATCCAAGGTGTTGAGCTGGTTGTTCACCGGAAAGCCCAAGTCCTGCAAAGTAACCACCAGCTCCTTGCTGTTCATGTTAAGCTCCCGAGCCAGTTCATAAACCCTGATTTTAAGTGGTCTTTCATCTTCTTCATCTTCCCAGACCATCACCGGTGTATCCGCAGTGTTTTCGGGAAGGGACAGCATCTCGCTCATCTGCGTTAATGGCAAGCGCTTTTCGCTGATCTGTTGGAGCATCCTCATCTGAGTATTGCGGACATTCTCCTGCAGCAACATCAGTTGCGAATTCTTGACGCTTTCCTGTAACTGGTTCAACTCGTCCATCCTGGCATCAATACCATCAACCATAGCCTGAGATATTCCAATGCTCTGGTTAAGCATATCATGCAGATCGGTTTTTATTAAATGCGCTTCATCCACTGTGCTCCTGAATTCCTCAAAAAACCGCTCCCAGACGCCTTTTCGGTAGGACATATAGAATATCGCAGCAAATAACAGGATCATTCCCGCCAGTATCAAGACCGCGTAAATAACTCTCAACCCCCTTAAAGCAAACTTTAATAGGTTTTGGTTCTCATCAAATCGTAATATCCAGGTGATGGCTGCCCGGTTGCTTAGCCTTGTTCTGGACGATCTGTTTATCTTTCCGGTTCTCTTCTTCGCCCTCTTTGTCCCGTTGCTTTTTCTTCTGTTGCTTTTCCTGCTCTTCCTTTTCGTGAACAAGTTTGGATTCATTACGTAATGGATCGTTGACACTATGGGCTATCTTCTCATTTTGTGCGTTGATATTATGCGTATTCTCCATCAGCTTATGCTGACCCTCTACCTGCTGCACCTGCTGCACCCTGGCAATATCCCCAACCTTTTGCACCAGGACCTGCATATCAACACTGCGAATGCTCATAAGCCCTCTCCCCTTTGGTTAACGGAGAGATCCGATTCTAACCTCTCCATGATCCATAACGAACTCACAATACTTAGCCAAATCGTTTACTATATAGATGGCCTGACCAATGCTGATTCTTACTCCCGGATACGCCACTTCCAATGCTCTGACCTTGGCATTTTGCGTACGCTGAAACTCGGCTTCCAATTGCACTACCCGCTTTTCCATCTGGGTCAATTCCCCATGCAGACTCTTGAAGTAATCCAGCATCTTGATAAGGTCGGCTTTCTTCTTTTCACTGAGGTTATCCATGGATATCCCGCTGCGCTGAAAGGCTTGCAGGTTCTGATTGAGATTATCCATGATTTTTTTCTTTTCCGTCCTGATACGAATCAGCTCATGGTATTCATCACGATGCGCCGGATTTACTCCTACTTCTATTATAGTCTGTGTCGCCAGTTGTGAGCCCAAAACCCTGGCCTCAACTTCATGAGTAGCCTGAATCAGCCCGCCCACTATAATAGCCTTGTTGGAAGAAACCTTTACGCTGCCCCCGGCCTTTAGATTGGACTGCATGATGGCTTCCTTGATCAGAATATCCCCACCCGCTTCAATATTACTATTCTCAGCAAAGCGAGCCAATACGTTCTGGGCCGCCATCACCTTGCCCTTGGTCCCGCCGGCGATACCGCCTTTTACTATAACGCTGCCACCGGCCTCCACCTCGGCTCCCTCAATAAAACCATTGACCTCAATATCGCCGCCGGCCTTAACCTTGAAGCCGGAAGCGATGTTGCCTGATATTACTACATTACCAACGAAGTCAATATTACCGGTTGCGTAGTCTACGTCACCATTGACCTTGAATACGGGATTAACCGTGATCTTGTTGCCCTGCAGACTGACATGACCATCGATTACCGCATATATGGTGGTCTCTTCTTGATCTATTACGGTATTGCTGCCCCGGAGCAGGCGAATATCTTTACCCCGGCGCGGCGTTAATTCATCACCCAGAACAGTATAGCCGACTGTGCCTTCAGTAGGCAACGTTCGCTGGGCCAACATCTGCCCGGCCTTGACGTTGTTAATAAGCCCCAGGTCAAAATAATCAACATTGCCTTTATCATCCATCTTGGGGCCGCCTTGTTCACTGGGCAGGGAAAAATTATATGTAATAACCGCATCCTCACCGTTTATGGCGGGCTGACCCTCGGCAATCGTTATTGCAAATCCCCAATTACTTTCCTGCAGCGCCTCCCTGATCTTGTCTTCCTTAATACCGAATACTACTCCTGCCTCGGCAATAGCCTTTTTCGCCTCTTCCAAAGTGCATGCCTGCCCGCCTTCTGCCGGCGGAAAAACCTCCAACTGGGCCTTCATTTTATCTCTATCAACTGTAACTCTTAACCTATCGGCAGCCTCGTTAACCTCAGTCATCATTTTCCTCCCGTCAAATAACCATGTATTTCTTTTTGGAAAGGCTTCCTCTCAATCTAAGAATAGCTTTGGTATGTAACTGGGATATCCTTGATTCTGACAGGTGCAACACCGCACCGATTTCCTTAAGAGTCAGGTCTTCGAAGTAATATAGATAAACAACGGTCTTTTCACGATCTGGCAGACGAGTTATAGTTTTGGCCAACAACTCACGAACCTCCGATAATTCCATGAGTTCCAAGGCATCTGTTGCCTTATCGTCTTCCAGCAGGTCCAACACCCGCTTTTTGCGGGCATCACCCTCCTCGCCAGGTAAGAAATCATCCAAGGATATTATAGAATTGGCCGCCACCTCGCGTAACAAACCAGAATACTGGCTCTGGGTCAAACCCATTTCTTCAGCCACTTCATTATCCGTTGCCGCCCGGCCCAAACGGCTCTCCAATGACTGGTAGGCCTTCTCTAACTCCTTGCTTTTCTGTCTTACTGATACCGGCACCCAATCCATGGCCCGCAAGCCGTCAATCATGGCGCCGCGTATCCTCGTTATGGCATAGGTTTCAAACTTAATATTACGCTTGTGATCAAACTTCTCAATGGCGTCTATCAGGCCTTCAATACCGCAGGAATTAAGTTCATCCACTTCAACCACCGAGGAAAGATTAATGGCCAGTCTCCCTGCCACATATTTAACCAGATGAGCATAGTGTATGATTAATTCATCCCTGGCTTCGAGATCATTATGCTCTTTATACTGAACCCAGGCTACGCTCATGTCAGTTTTCATTTATAATGTTCTCTCCCCGTGTCCTATGGTACGCACCAACAATTCTCCGGTATCGGCATCAAAGGTTATGGTACGGCCATAATTCCCTCCGGTATCCCGGGCCAGTAGGGGTATCTTGTGCTTGTTCAATTGGCTTTCCACGGAAATGGCGTTGCGTTCACCAATCTTCATTATGTCGCTCTCCCCGGAAAACTTGAACATCTGTGCCCCGCCGGCTATCTTGGCTTGCAACCGGGAGCGGTTGGCCCCGCCCTTTAACATCTCCTCCAGTACGATTTCCATAGCCGAGTCGGCAAACTTGGCCTTATTTTCGGGATTCTTGGCCTGCTCACTGCTAGGGAGCATGATGTGCGCAAGGCAAGCCAGCTTTATTTGGCGATCTATTATGCAAATCCCTATACAGGAACCCAAGCCAGCAGTCATCAGCTTATCGGGCGCCCTCGCCAGTTTTAGATCCGCCATTCCAACCTGGATGATATTGGCCATTAAAAATTCACTCCAAGCGCAGTTAATATAATGTCCAGAGAACCTGGTTCAGGTAATAGGAAAAAGTTACCCACGACATCATGTTCATCCTTGGTAAATTCGGTTTCCAGCAGCAATACGTGATCAGCCACTTCTCCGAATTGAGCCAGTATCGCATCAAGCACTGCCCCTGCCATATCTATACCCAGAGCCGGCACCGAGGGGATAAACTTCAAATTAGTGAACATAGCCAGGGAGTTCAAATAGGTCGCTGATAAGATATTACCCAATTCCATCATAGCCGACATTTCCAACTCGTCAAGATTTTCCACGGTGGTTTCACCAAGTGATCTGCCGAGCAGCATATCGATCAGCAAACAGGCTTTGTCAACGGCAAGAACAAACAGGATATTAGATGGCGCATGACCCTGTACATTGAAGTAGATACCTACAACATGCATGTCGGCTCCGCCGACCATTTCCGGAACTTCGGTAAACGGCAGTATCTTTACCTTGGGCACCGTCATATCGATCTTGGCCCTGACCATTTGCGCCAGCGCAGTAGCCGCATTGCCAGCTCCAATATTGCCGATCTCCCTTAATGCGTCAAGCTGTATTCCTGACAATTCACTATAATTGTCAACCATTAATGTCCCCCCTAAAACTACCCGGGACTGCAATCCCTTATAGGTCCAATATCTTATGTAAATCCAAGAGAATGAGCAATCGCCCTTCCACCTTGGCTACCCCGCGAATATGTTCCGCGGTTATCGAGCCGTATACCCGCTCAGTATCTTCAATATCCGAGGTGTGCAAGCGCAGAACCTCGGAGACCTCGTCAACGATAATACCGGCCTTCACATCATCAAATTGAAAGACGATAATTCTTTTGTCATCTTCATCGCCGGAAGCCTGCAGATTAAATTTCCGGTGCAGGTTAATCACCGGTATTATATTGCCTCTTAGGTTTACTACTCCTTCAATGTGGTGTTCTGCCCTAGGCACCCGGGTAATATCCAATAAACGGTTAATCTCCTGTACATTCAATATCTCAACCGCATATTCCTCCCGACCCAACTGAAAAGCCACCACTTGAATCTCGTCATCGTTGCCAACCGCGCCCTTGAACCTTACATTCTGCGTATCTTCCACAGTAGCACCCCCTCCTAAAACAGTGTGGCTATATCAAGAATCAATCTTACGTATCCGTCACCGGCAACTATTGCTCCGGCCAGTCCTGGTATACCGGCCATTAATTTGCCCAGGGATTTGATTACTATTTCCTGCTGTCCGATCAGGGTCTGCACTACCAGCCCTATCTGACGTTCGGCTTTCCGCACTACTACCACATACATTTCTTCGTCGTTGTCTTCACCCGGTACAGCCAGAAGCTGCCCCAATCGATACAGTGGCAGCACGCTGCCCCGCAGCATGATTACCTCCTGATTCTGTACCATCTTGATATCGCTGCCCTTAATCATGGTGGTTTCATCTACCGAACTCAGCGGCACCGCATAGATTTCACCGCGTACGGAAACCATCAAGGCCTGAATTATAGCCAACGTCAGTGGTAGCTTGATTCTAAAGCGGGTGCCCTGACCGGGCCGTGAATCTACAAAAATTTCTCCGTTGAGTGACTCGATCTTGTTTTTAACTACATCAAGGCCAACCCCCCGGCCGGACACGTCGGTAACCGTCTTGGCCGTACTGAAACCGGAGCGGAACAAGAACTCGATCGCTTCCTCCCGGTTAAGGGTTTCGGCTTCCTTCTCACTGATCCAACCCTTTTCTATGGCTTTTTCACTGATGCGTTGGGTATTTATACCGGCTCCGTCGTCTTCCACCTCTATGTATACATTGTTGCCTTCGTGACGCGCCCGCAGCACAATCGTACCCTTGGCCGGCTTGCCGTTGCGGACCCTCTCCTCGGGTGACTCCATCCCGTGATCCAGGGCATTGCGCAGCAAATGAACCAGCGGGTCGCCGATCTCGTCGATAACTGTACGGTCCAGCTCGGTTTCTTTGCCTTCAATCAGGAAATCAACCTCTTTATCCAATTCCTTGGCCAGGTCTCTGACCATGCGGGGGAAGCGATTGAATACCTGCTCAATGGGAACCATCCTTACCTTCATGACCACTGACTGCAGATCGGTGGTTATGCGGTCTATCTGTTCCATGGTCTCGTTCAGTTCAGTTATCTTCCTGGTGGCCCCAATCTGCTCCAATCTTCCCTTGTGCATAACCAGTTCGCCGACCAGGTTCATAAGGTTGTCCAGTCTTTCAATATCCACCCGAACCGTCTGCTTTACCTTATGAGCTGTTTTCTTGGAGTCATCCGCCTCAGCCTGAATGCTTTTTACCTCTTCAACCGTAACGGCGTTAACCACGGTTTGTATTTGCGGCTTCGTCATAGTAATGGAATCTACATTTATTTTCTTAATATCGGTAACATTTACCTCGGTAATACTAGCCAACTTACCCTTAAGCTCATCTTCATCCATGCCGCTGATGACCAACATCTCAAATTCGCTTTCAAAGCGGCCCTCATCCAAGTCCTGGGCCGAAGGAATCGATTTTATTACCTCGCCCTCTTCCTCCACCGCTTTGAAGGCCATAAAAGCTCTTACCGCTTTCATCATGCATTGCTCATCTATCTGAACCTTAACATAGTAAACATTAAGATTGCGGCTCTCCGCTTCTTTGATCACCGTAATATCATATTCGTTAAAATCAAAGGCCTCTTGATATGACTGGAGACCTTCCGCCGTCTGACCAACTGCCGATTTAACCTCGGTGATGGTCTCTTCCAGTATGGCGGCAGCTTCAAAATTACCTGCTTTTACATTCTCCAGTAAAACAATCAGATCGCGATTATCAACCTCGCCCGAGCCCTCAGTCTCGATCTTATCGACCATCATCTGGATACGGTCAAAACACTTGAAAATAACATCGATTACCCCTGAATTAACCGGCAACAGGCCCTCTTTAAGATCGGACAGCACATTTTCCATATGATGAGTCAGATCAGCCAGGTCATCAAATCCCATGGTAGAGGACATACCTTTCAAGGTATGCGCTGCCCGAAAAATCTCATTGAGAGCCGGTATGTCATGGGGGTTCTTTTCGAGATCCAGTAGTTTTTGGTTCAGACTCTCGATATGTTCCTTGCTCTCTTCTAAAAAAACATCCAGGTACTGTGACATGTCCATTTTCATACCATCAACTCCTAAAGCATCTTAATTCACCAAGTCCAAAGCTTTTTTAGAGCATTTTCATTACTTCACGGTGTATCTCCGGCAGAGGTACTACCCGGTCTACCAGTCCTGTCTCAACTGCCGCCTTAGGCATTCCATAAACTATGCAGGTTGATTGGTCTTCGGCAATAATCTGGGCGCCTTTTTGCTTTAACGCGGGAAGAGCTGCTGCACCGTCATGGCCCATGCCCGTCATTATTACACATACCATGCGAGACCAAAACTCCTCGGCAACCGACTCCAACATAACATCGGCCGCAGGGCGCAGGGCACCTCGCGGAGGAGACTTGTCCAAGTTAACCGTCAATTCCTTAGTCCCGCCAATTGATTGGGCGGCGACCTTCATGTGATAATCTCCGGGGGCAATATAGGCGGTACCGGAAATAATCCTCTCTCCATGTTCGGCTTCCTTGACCCGAATCTCGGAGAGTGTGTCAAGACGTTCCGCCAATGATTTGGTAAATCCCGGAGGCATATGCTGAACCACCAGTATTCCAGCATTGATACTGGCGGGAAACCGTGGTAAGACCTGATACAGGGCTTTTGGCCCGCCGGTGGAAGTACCAATCAGTACCAACTGGTTGAGTTTGCTGCCGCTCGGTACCACTTTAGGAACTGGTTTATCCCGATTGATTATTATGGGTTCAGGTATACTACTAATTAAATTCTGCAGTTTTTTCTTGGCTCCTGCTGCAACTCGGATTTTTTCCAAAATATCATCCTTAATTTGCGCAATATCTGGCGAAAATCGACCCGCCGGCTTGGCAATAAAGTCGACTGCCCCCAACTGCAGAGCCTTTACCGTCTGTTCCGCCCCATTTTTTGTCAGACTGGACAGCATAACCACCGGCACCGGGTGTTCTTTCATTATTCTATCCAGGGCACTTAATCCATCCAACTGGGGCATTTCCACATCCATAGTCACAACATCGGGATTCATTTGATTGATCTTGTTCAGCGCATCAATGCCGTCGCGAGCAGTGCCGACAACCGTCAAGTCATGACTACGGTTAATAATATCGGAAATAACGGTACGCATAAAAGCAGAATCATCCACTACCAATACCCTGATCTTGGTCATCGGCTCCTCCCCTTTCGTTCTTACACGCCTTTTTTTATCCACTCCCGCTGTTTATCAAAGATAAACTTGAAAATGCGGTCTCTTTGCCTGTCGTTTATATCATCATAGATAAGCGCTACCTTCCAGTCCTCATTCTGATGCTTACGGTCGAATACCCTCACCACATTGGCTTTAAGGTAAAGGAAATCCTTTTCGGCCAGCTTTATTTCCAATTCCAACAATTGCCCGGCCTGCAAGAGGGTTTTCGTGGTAAAGAGCAAGCCGCCCGCACTGATGTCAATGGTCAAACCTTCCTGGATCTCCACTTTTTCATCGGACTTGACCTCAACATTACGATTAACCACCTTAAACCGAATGGGCATGCTGACCGGCAATCTGACAAACTCCCGTTTTTGGTTTACTGCCACCAATTTTTGCGGAAGGGTGACAACCAGATGGGGCAAAGGCTCACGACGCCGGCTGACCACCCGGGAAACTCCGCCAACGGTGCTATGTTTGTCCCGAAATATAAGTCTGACATCCTGACCCGGCCAGAGGGGCACCAGTGCTCCCTTTTTCATGGGCATGGAAATAAACAAATAGTTGTCCTTTACTTCCTCCACCCGGCTGGCCAGTCGGTCTTTTTCGCCATCTACTTCAATCTCCAGTAATTGATTGATTTTGATATCTTCGGGTTTCATTGCAACCTCCAGAGTATTATTTAACCAGATCAACAATCTTTCTAAAGAATTTCCTGATCCCCCCGCTGGAACTCTCACTGGGAATACCGGTCCTCGGGTTAGCACTAATCAGGTTGCCGGCTATATCATTTATATTCTTGGCCGCCACATTATATGGAAACATCCGGCTGAAGGCCTGCTGGCTCCTGATGCCCTCTCCTACCAGCGGATCATTTACCACATGGCCCAGTATCTTCATATCGAGATTTAAAAACTTGGAGCAGACCAATCTGAACTTATCCCCTACCATAATACCTTCGGCATTATCATTCACCCGGTTGACCACCAGATAGAGATTCTTGCCGGCAGACTCCCGAGCAATCGCCTTAACGACTCCGTAGGCATCGGTTAGGGCAGGCGGTTCCGGGGTAGTAATTATAACCACATCATCGGCCGCCAGCAGGAAGGTTAAGACATTGCGAGAAATGCCGGCTCCGGTATCAATCACCAGGTAATCGTATTCGCCGTCCAGTTTTCCCAATTCAATCATGATCTTCTGTAATTCGCTGCTGGAAAGGTTGGCCAATTCAACCATCCCGGAGCTGCCGGGTATAATGCTTAAACCCTCCGGTCCTTCAATAATTACATCCTTTAAACTCTTATTTCCCTGAACCACATGCTGGATATTATACTTAGGCACCAGCCCCAGCATAATATCAATGTTGGCCATCCCCATATCGGCATCCATCAAAAGAACCCGCTGGCCACGCATACAGAGGTTGATGGAAACATTGAGGGCCAGGGTGCTTTTACCTACGCCACCCTTGCCGCTGCTCACCACGATTACCCGGGTTACCTTCAGCTCCTGGCGAATCTCGCTTTCGATCTGTTGTTTTACGCTAAGGGCGATTTCCCTCAGTCTCTCGGCCTGATCGTTCATGATAATGCCCCATCCCTTCTCAGCAATAAATGAGCCATCTTGTTTGAATCAGGCACCTCTATATCATCAGGTACATTTTGACCGGTAGTAAAATAAGCAATCGGTTTCTTAATCTCGTAAATGGTGTTGAGAATGGTACCATAATGATAAGTTTCATCAAGTTTGGTGAAAATTACCTTGTCGATACCGACCTTTTCAAACTGCTGATAGATATGTAACAGGTCGTTGCTGTTGGTGGTAACGCTCAGGACCAGTATGGTTTCATCCGGACAGGCTATATCGATGTAACCTCTCAGTTCTTCGATCTGTTCCTGATTATTGGGACTTCGTCCTGCTGTATCGACAAAGATCAGATCCTTACCTTTAAATTCTTCGATAGCGTTGCCCAAATCAGTGGTATCGAATACTACACTGATAGGAATGCCGATTATCTCGGCAAAGGTACGCAACTGCTCGGCCGCTGATACTCTATAGGTGTCGAGGGTGACCAGGGCTACCTCTTTTCCTTCAATAAAAGCCATATTGGCAGCCAGTTTAGCTATAGTGGTAGTCTTGCCTACACCGGTGGGGCCAACTATAAAAACCACCGTGCCCTTTTTGTCAGGTGCCACCTCTATAGGTTGCACCTCGCAAAAGTATTCCTCCAAAGCCAGTATACATAGATCCCGGGCCTGACTGTATCCATTGAGGCCCCCTTCCGATATGCGGGACGATAAATTGGATACGATGGCCAGAGCAATCTCCCGATCAACATGGTTGTTGACCAGAATCTCGTAGAGAGCCTGCAACTGCTCCGGCAAACCGCCAATCAATTCCAATTCATACATACTGGACTTGATTTCTTCAATCAAGCCTTTCATGTTCTGCAATTCATTCAGCAGTTCCTCGTCGCGACTGGCCACTACAGTATTGACCTGATTGGCCGCCGGCGGAGCCGGCTTAACCGCTTCGGGAGGCGACGGCGGATTTTTTCTTAAGCGATCGGTATGCACCTGCAGAGTATTGTCAACCGCAACGGTAATCTCAACCTTGGGGGGATATAAAAAGCTAAACAGACCGCCCCGCTTGACCTGGCGACTCTGCAGAATAATAGCGTCACGCCCCATTTCCTCTTTGGCCTGTTTAAGTGCGGTCTGATAATCCTTGGCTACATACTTTTTAATCTTCATGACGACACCATCCCGATTACTTCCACCCTGACATTGGAATCAATTTCATTGTATGACAATACCACCAAATTAGAAACAAAACGGTCGATTAACCGTTTAAAATAAAGCCTTAATACCGGGGCGCAAAGAATTATGGGGGTAATACCCCGGGCTAACAGGTCCTGCTGTTTGGCATTGAGCCTATCGATCATAACCTGAGCTATATCCGGATCAAGGGCCAGATAAGAGCCAAATTCGCTCTGCTGAACCGAATCCCGCAAGCGTTCTTCCAAGGCTGGATCCAGTGTTAAAACCGTAATGGTGTTATCAGCGCCAATATACTGTTTGCTGATCTGCCGTTTAAGTCCCTGTCTGACATATTCAGTCAATATATCGGGGTCACGGGTAAGCTTAGAGTAGTCAGCCATGGTTTCCAGTATGGTTACCATGTCGCGAATCGACACTTGTTCTTTGAGAAGATTGCCCAGTATCCGCTGAATATCTCCAATATTCATGAGATCCGGGATCAGTTCGTCAACCACTGCGGAATTGCTTTCTTTAATAAAGTTCAGGGTATTCTGTATCTCCTGGCGTCCCAACAATTCAAAGGCATGGGCCTTAATAACCGAGGTAAGATGGGTGGCCAATACCGAGGGAGGATCCACCACCGTATAACCTTTCCCTTCCGCCTTTTCTTTTTCAGCGGTCTCGATCCATTTGGCCGGAAGACTAAAAGCCGGTTCTACCGTATCAAAACCGGATATTTCATGGTCCTTTTCAATATTGGGGCCAATAGCCAAATAGTGGTCAACCATTAATTCACCACCGGCCACCTCAACACCTTTAATTTTTATAACATAATTGTTGGGCTTCAACTGCATGTTGTCTCTTATCCGGATCGGAGGCACAATAAAGCCGAGCTCCACCGCACATTGCCGTCTTATCATAACAATGCGGTCCAGCAAATCTCCGCCTTGTTCGGCATCCACCAGGGGTATCAAGGCATAACCCAACTCCATTTCCATCTTCTCTACCTGCAAGAGCTCTACCACATTGTCCGGTTTCTTTATCGCCTCGGCTTCCGCCAGTTCTTCCGGCTCATCCTCCTCCACAACCGGTTTGGCAGAGGTCCGGAAAGCGAAATAAAGCAGGGCAAAAAAAACAGCCAATGTATACATGGGTAGTCTGGGCAATCCGATGCTGCCCAAAGCCACCAGAATTATAGACGCCAGTCCCAAAGCCTTGGGATAATTGAACATCTGCGTGGTCAGCTC
>Ga0074198_1000711_pt1 | contig 29733 bp, 33 predicted proteins | sample EPASupsiteSAE323_FD_64527 | JGI IMG/M metagenome (GOLD analysis project Ga0074198, IMG submission 64527) | Bioremediated contaminated groundwater from EPA Superfund site, New Mexico - Sample SAE3-23 | ecosystem: Environmental > Aquatic > Deep subsurface > Groundwater > Contaminated ...
ATACACGAACAAAGCTGTTATCATCAAACACTTCATCGGCGATATCGACAACCGGTTCTGTCGATTCGACAGCAGACTTAAACGCCGCACTGGCACCGTCGCCGTAAAATGTAAATCCGAGCGGCAGCCCAAGTACCGCACGTACATGCAGAGCAAATTCGCTTTGGCTTTGGGTAATCAGTGTCACCATCCCCGTATCGTGCGGACGCGGGCTCACTTCACTGAAATAAACCTCATCTCCCGCCACAAACAGCTCAACACCGAAAAGCCCTTTGCCTCCCAATCCGTCGGTAATCGCTTTGGCAATCTTTTGGGAACGTTTGAGCGCTTTTTTGGACATCTCCATCGGCTGCCAGCTGTAGATGTAATCGCCGTCTTTTTGGATATGACCGATCGGTTCGCAGAATACCGTCTCCACTCCGTTACGTGCCGTCAGAAGCGTGATTTCGTAATCAAAACGGATAAACTCTTCAACGATCAATTCACTTGCATCGCCGCGAGCCTCTTTGGCAATCTCCCATGACGCGGCTAAATCCTCACGCGTTCTAGCGATACTTTGCCCATGCCCCGAAGAACTCATCACCGGTTTGATAACACACGGGAACCCGACATCTTCCGCCGAAGCGCACATATCCTCATAGGTACTCACAAAATGATAACGGCTTGTTTTAAGCCCGAGCTCTTCCGCGGCAAAACGGCGGATATTCTTACGATTCATCGTTTTGTTCACCGCTTCGGCATTCGGGATAACGCAGAATCCTTCCGCTTCGGCGGCGAACAACGCATCGATACTGATCGCTTCGATCTCGGGGAGAATATAGTCGGGTTTCTCTTTGCGGATAAGCTTCAAAACCGCTTCTTTATCCTGCATGTTCACCACATGAGAGCGATTGGCAACGAGATGGGCAGGCGCATGATTGTAACGGTCGACCGCAATGACCTCGATTCCCAGACGCTGTGCTTCTATTGCCACTTCTTTACCGAGTTCGCCGGAGCCTAATAACATGATTTTTTTGGAATTACTTTTAAGAGGTGCGCTAAAGAGCATGAATACAGCCTTGTGCAGAAATATTTACACGAAGTTTATCATAGGGTTCGTAAAGGTTTTGTTACAGGAGGACAATAAGAGGTGTAATTTTAAGCGCTATTGCGCTTAAAATTACAGGCGAGATTCGTAACGTCGCATCATATACAGACGTTTTAACATCTTTTTGCGAGCGCTGATTTTGAATTGTTTACGCTTTTCGGTCTCTGTAACGTGGTTACGACGAGCACGAGCTTCAGTAACAATCAGATTACGATCTGTTTGTTTTTTGAAACGGCGGTAAGCAGCATCAAAATTATCATCTTGTCTTAGAATGATACCAGGCATGCAATCACCTACTTTCTATTAAAATTTTGAATTGGAATTCTACCATACTTTTTACCGAAATCAGCTTTTTATCAGAATCAAGCTATTATTTCAGTATTACAACATAAATTGTACGGAGTTTTCAATGCATCCCCGAAAAACATTGATGTGGCTGGTTTTTATCGGTATGATGATACCTCCCGTCGTATGGATTTTATTATTGGCATTTTCACATCTGTTTAGTGTGGACGAATTGATTTCCATCCTTTTTTCAATTCCTATGGCACTTTATATGGCAGTTGCGACAAGCGCCATGATTTTCGGATTCAACCATGCCCTCATACGGATCGAAACCCTTATGAAAAATCCGAACAGCAGTGAGGAAGCCGCCGCGATCATTTCCAAACTCCCGTATTGGTTTTTAATCGGACAGCTTCTTTATACATCAATAGGTCCTGCGGTAGTTTTAAGCGGAAAATCGTTTATTTCCCTTGAGCGGTTCGGTCTTGCGGAAGCCGCCGTCCTTCCGCTGCTGCTGTTGTTTATCATTCCTGTTTTTATTTTATTCGTTATCCGGCTCGAAGAATGGGTGGTCGGTGTTCCGCTGAGTGAAAAGTACCCTTTTGTCTCTTTTGGCAAAAAAATGGTTTTGGCCATATTTACGACTATTTTAGGCAATATTATTTTACTCGTTTTGCTTAATACGATTTTGCTCTATTCAATACCGGGACTCGATTTATCTACTCTTTTAACCAAAAACAGTATCGTCGCCGTGATAGGAATCGTCATCTCTGCTATCAATATCGCTCTTTTGGTAGCACAGGTCACCCGTCCGGTAAAAAGTCTGACTGACAATCTCAAAACCGATCTATTTAATCTGACCAAATCGTTTAGCGGATTTACCCGTGACGAAACGGGAAGTATGATGAGCTGCTTAAACCGTTTTGTGGGCGAGATCGAACACTCTATCTATCATGCAAAAGAGATTGCAACCGCAAATTTAAGCTCTGCACAAACGCTTGACACTATCAACACCCATATTAAAAGCCGTGTGCATGAAAGCAATTTCATCACGCAGACGACATCGGATCAGGCCCATTCAATTCAAACGATCGTCAATGAAGGGGTAGAAAATTTCACGGTGACTCTTGAAAATATGAATAATGCCGTCGGGCTGCTGCACCACGGACGGCAGGAACTATCAACCCTTTTGGATACTATTTCTCACAGTACAGAGCTTGAAACAGAACTCAGCAGCAAACTCGATCAACTAAACGGCGAAGCCTCTCAAGTCCAAAAAATCCTCTCCGTCATCGGCGATATTGCCGATCAAACCAATCTTCTCGCCCTCAATGCCGCGATCGAAGCAGCACGTGCGGGAGAACACGGAAGAGGGTTCGCCGTTGTTTCCGATGAGGTGCGAAAACTGGCCGAACGGACGCAAAAAAGTTTGACTGAAATCAATGCTACGATTAATGTTATTGTCCAAAGCATTGCCGACGCAACCGAACAGATGCATCTAAACGCCAAAGCGATGCAAAACCTCACTATGATCTCGCAGAGGGTGGATAAAGATATTAATGAAACCGTCAGTGCGATGGAAAATACCAACATGCTGACAAAACAAAGCGTCACAAATTCCCAAACCATTGCAAACCACATTAATTCCATGCTGGTTCAAATGGAAAAACTCGGGACCATTTCATCGGCTAACGACACGTCTATGCGAGAACTCTCCGATATCGTTTCCCAAATCGCCTCGTCGGCTAATGCACTTTATACGCAGTTAGGGCAATTTAAGACACATTAATAAAGCCCCGTTTTGCTAAAATATCTTTATGATTACCCAAGACTCCATCGAGGCGCTCAAAGCCCGGCTTGATATTGTCGATATCGTCGGCTCCTACATCGAGCTCAAACGTGCCGGAAGCAGCTTTAAAGCGCCGTGCCCGTTTCACGATGAGAAGTCCCCGAGCTTCGTCGTCAACCCCTCCCGCCAAAGCTATCACTGTTTCGGATGCGGCGTACACGGCGACAGTATCAAATTTGTCATGGAGTACGAAAAACTCAACTACCCCGAAGCGATCGAGAAACTGGCCGCTTCTACCAATTTCACCCTCCATTACACCGATAACGCACAGCAAAAAAAACGCTCAACCCTTCTGGAGAGTCTCAACGATTGGTATCAAAAATTGCTGGAACAGAACCGTACCGCACAGGAATATCTGCATGAACGGGGTATTTATGCATCCAGCATCGAACGGTTCGGCATCGGATATGCCCCTACCTCTCCCGAAACACTCCGATTCTTGGAACAGCGCAAACTTCCGACCGCTGAAGCGATCGAACAGGGGGCTATCGGCCGCGGAGACGACGGACGCCTTTTCGCCCGCTTTATGGAGCGGATCACCTTCCCTATCCACTCCGCCAGCGGAGCCATCGTCGGGTTCGGCGGACGTACCATAACGGGTCATCAGGCAAAATACGTCAACTCCTCCCAAAGCGCCATTTTCAATAAATCGCGTTTGCTTTATGCCTATCATCTGGCCCGTGAAGCGATCTACCGCCGTCGGGAGATTATCGTCACCGAGGGGTATCTCGATGTCGTTATGCTCCATCAGGCAGGATTTACCCATGCCGTCGCAACGCTTGGGACCGCTCTCACCGCCGAGCATTTGCCGCTTCTTCGCAAAGGGGAGCCGAAAGTCTATGTGGCGTATGACGGGGACAAAGCGGGGCGTGCCGCAGCCTTCAAAGCGGCAAAACTTCTCAGCACTTCCGGTTTTGACGGCGGCGTTATATTGTTGGGGGGGGGATTGGACCCCGCCGATATGATTAAAAGCGGGCAGATCGAGCAGCTCAATGCCCTCCTGCACCGTCCGATCCCTTTTATCGAGTTTGTTATCACCGAAATGATTAGCGCCTATGATCTCCAAGATCCGAAGGCCAAAGAGACGGCACTGCATGAAAATATCGCTTTTCTCAAAACTCTCTCGCCGCTCCTTCAAGAGGAATACCGCCCTTTTATCGCTTCGAAACTGGGAATTTCCCCATCGCTTATTCAAATCGGGCAGAAAAAGAATACAGCACCTCAGCCCATTAATTTTTCTCATCACGATATCTGGGAGCTAAGTTTTATCAAAACGCTTTTGGAACGTCCCCATATCGCCGATACGCTCCTTGACTTTATCGATGCCTCTTTGCTGCAGTATCATGCGCAAGAATTTGAATCGGCTCTGCAGGGACGGAATGATGATCCCAGATTAAGTGCCTTGATGATGGATGACCGAATTCGGACGTTTGAAGGAGATGAGGGACTTAGAGCGGAGCTTATTACTTTCTTGAGTGCCCATTATAACCGTGAACTCAAAAAAGTGACAACCCAAAATACGGTATCATTCGATCAAAAATCGTACCTGATTCGTCAGTATCGGGATAAAATTGAGCGGCTCAAACGAGGCGAACTCGTACCGCTCGGATAAAACTACTTCATACTTTTCTGTTTAGTCAGAAAAGTACCAAAAGACCATATCGTGATCCAAGAACGCTCGCTCCTCTCGGCACTGCTGCCATCGGAGCGGCTCTATGTATTGGATCACGAGAATTTTATAGAACTAAATTCATAAAGGAATTCTTATGAAAGCCATAGCCCTCTTTAGTGGCGGACTCGATTCGACACTCGCGGCGAAACTCATCATCGATCAGGGGATCGAAGTAATCGCCTGCAACATCAACACGGGATTCGGTTCGACCAAAGACCGTCTGGCGCATATGAAAAACATGTGTGAACAGATAGGGGCCGAGTTTCGAAGCGTCGATATCCGCGACGAATACATCCGCGAAGTACTCTTTACCCCGAAATACGGCTACGGCAAAAACTTCAATCCCTGCATCGACTGCCATGCAAAAATGTTTGAAGTGGCCAAACGCGTCATGGAAGAGTGGGGGGCTAGCTTTCTTATCAGCGGCGAAGTTTTAGGACAGCGTCCGATGAGCCAAAACAGCGACTCTTTACAAAAAGTGCTCAATCTCAGCAACTGCGAAGGATTGCTGCTTCGTCCCCTCAGTGCCAAAGCACTAACACCTACTATCCCTGAAACACAGGGGTGGGTGGATCGCGAAAAGCTCGAAAATATTAACGGACGCAACCGCGAACGCCAAATGGAACTTGCGGAACAGTTCGGTCTCAAAGATTATGAAGCACCGGGCGGGGGATGCCTCCTTACCGATGAAAACTTCTCAAATAAAATCCGTGATTTTATTGCCCACGATACCTTCAGCGTTGAAGATATCCCGACCCTCAAATACGGCCGCCAGCTTCGTCTTCCGGAAGGTGCGAAACTTATCATCGGGCGTAATGCGGAGGATAACGCCGTGTTAGAGGCAATCGAAAACTCCAAATTCATCCATATCCATACCGAACTTGTAGGCCCTCATGCGATGCTATCACGCATTGCAACGGATAATGATAAAACATTAGCGGCAAAACTGGTGTTAGCCTATTGCAAAGCCGGATTCGAGGGGGAACAAACGTTGATGTTTGGAGATGAAGAGCTAACCGCCGTTAGCGACCTAAGCCGCAACGATGCGCAGAAGTATTTTATCTGATCTTTATTTTGCTACGGAACAGCCGTAGCCAGCTTTTTTAACGGCATCGCACAGGCTATCGGCTTTAGTGCTATCAGCCGCTTTGACTTCGGCTTTTCCCTCTTTAAGATAAACAGTCGATTCTTTTACCCCTTTGACATCTGCCAATGAGCCTTTTACATTTTTAACACAAGCAGGACACATCATTCCGTCAATTTTAAGATTGACCAGTTGATCGGCACTAGCAACCGCTACTAAAGCACACAAAGTGAGAAGAACTTTTTTCATTCCCGAATCCTTTAAATAATTTCATGCTATTGTTTCATAGAAGTGTTAAATTTCTGTTAAGTCTTAACACTCTTGTAACACAAGTCATTTAAACTATTAATATTTACGAATGAAGGTTTGATTATGCACGGCATCGAATGGTGGTTGATTATTTCCATCGCATTTGCAGGAAGTTTCGGTCATTGTATCGGAATGTGCGGAGGATTTATTGTCGCATACAGTTCGACAAAAATAGATGCGACGATGAGCCGTGGTGCACAGCTTGTACGTCACAGTGCCTATAATATTGGGCGTGTCAGCTCTTATGTCCTGCTTGGAATGATCTTCGGAACAATCGGATCACTGTTTGCGCTAAGCATGGAAATGCACGGAGCACTGTTTATTTTTGCCGGAATCATCATGATTATTACGGCATTGGGGATGTTCGGTTTATCCAAACTCATTCATGTATTGGAGCGGGGATTTTCAAGCAATCCTCTTTTTAAAACCCTCTTTTCACGACTTATCAAAAGCAAAAGTATCGGAAGCTTTTTCGCATTAGGGGTAATGAACGGCTTTTTCCCGTGCGGATTTGTCTTTTTCTTCGCTGCCAAAGCGGCCGCCTCGGCATCCATCATCGACGGGGGGTTGATTATGGCGGCATTCGGACTTGCCACCGTTCCGACACTCCTGGCATTGGGGCAGTCGGTAAGCTTTTTTAAGGAGATCGCATTTCGCCAAACGATGAATCGGATCGCCGCATTGGCGATTCTCATTTACGGTCTTTACAGCGTCTATTACGGATTGGCCTATTTTTTTAATTTACCGATTTAACGACGTTCGGAGATTACTCTTTTTGAGCCGCTTTCACTGTCAGGACAGCCTCTTCAAACGCATCTTTGTTTAAACCGAATTCTTCGATTGTCGCTAATGCCGCACTTAGGCTTTGCTCGCTAAATATTTCTTGAAAGTTGACGGCTTGGGTAATAGCTCTCAAGGCACGTGAATATGGATTTTGAGTCGAAGGATCGGTTATTTCTCTTAACGCATCGATAAGGGCCGGCTCAAAATTCCAATGTTCAAACATGATTGCGGCAATTTCATAACTGCTGGACTCGAGATATTTTCGTTCCGTTTCTTCTACACTTTTGCCTTCGGCAATATCACTTATAAAATCGGCCAAATTTCCTGAACTAATGATTTTAAGCGATGCAACAAGCTTGCCGAGTTCCATTAAGAAAGCGCTGCTTTGGAGCAACGGCAACATACTTTTGTCAACATTTCGATACCATTCACGCGCTAAGGCGGTTTGAAGGGCAGAAACTTTTGTCAAATCGTCAATAGTCACCGAATAGGAACTCAGATCGATTATAATTGATTTTTTGATAGCACTTGCTGCCGCAAACCCCCGAATCATCGAAATTCCAAACAACATTACCGCCTGATGAATAGAAGATATCTCTTTACTCATTCCATATAACGGCGAATTAACCGATTTGAGGATATTGGCACTAAGCATCGGATCATGTTCGATCACACGTGAGAGCTCATCAATATCCGTATCGTTGCTCATACAGATTTCTTGAATCCGAACAATTGAAATCGGTAAAGGTGGAAGGCTTTTTATTTCTTCAAGCATATAATGGACTCCTCTAAAATTTATTTCGAGTATCTTACGTCTCATCTAAATTGGAGTGTACCCTGAGTCGTTTTAAAGGTTGATTAGTTTGAGTAAATTAACGCTATACTAATTGAACATTTTTTTTGAGGAGTCACCATGGCAGGAGTAATGTTTTCATTTTATAATTTCGCATCGCTGCTTGATCTCAATATCGGTCTGTCGGATCGGTTGGATGAAAATCGGTCGGAGAGTTTTACACTTTTATATTGTGATTTTTCAAATATTCCGAAAACATTGGTTGAATCAAATCTTCAGAGCCTTTTACGAACATCCGATTCAATTGTTCATTGGGAACATTATTATTTTTTTGTAATGCCTTATACGGACCGTTACGGATGCGGAATCGTCAAAAAAATGATTGAAGAGCTGTTTGATAAGCCCATCCCATCAGCAGCAGTCTGCTATCCTTCAGACGGAGAGAATCCTGCGGAACTGTTTGAAGCACTTCATGCCGAAGCAAAAAAGCTTCACAACATCGATTTAGACTGTCTTTACAGTGCCGCGAACCGTGAAGCGTGGTGATATATCAGCGGAGGGTTAGAATCGGTTTAAAAGAATAATAGGGTGATCTTTTATAGTATTCTATCGCTTCTTGGATATCGCTTTTCCGGGCAAGATTACGATCATAAACAAAAACAGGGCTATTGTTAGGCGTTTGGATTTCTTTGGTTGCCTGTGAGGGCATAATGGTACCCGAATGAGCGTCGGCTGCCGCTACGGTGGCCGATGGTGTAACCGCTTCATGTACGGCAGCAATTGCTTCTTCTTTTGTCGCCGTAATAGCTTGGACAGAAGATACTGCTTTTTCTCCTTTTTGCTCCTTAGATGGCACTTTTGCGGTAGCAGTATGTGTTTCGCACACTTTCGGGGTTGTTCTTGCTATAGGGCGGATAAATGCGTCTTTGGCAATGGCTTTGGCTTTTTTAAGATCAACATGTGCGTCTTTGACGCTTTTATAGCTGCCTACCGTCACAATATTGCATTCACCCTCTTTTTTCTTTGTTGCATGGAGGGCGGTTTTCTCAACCTTTTTTTCAAAAGCGGGAGTGATCGAACTCTCTTTAAGAGTACTGATCGTTTGAATCGTATATTCCTCCGCATTCAACACTACGCCGGTGACACTGAACATCATAATAAGGGCTAACTTTTTCATACTATCTATATCGACACTATACGAATAAAACTTTATTTATATCACCTTTTTTATATTCATTGACTTTTAAGAGCCCTAATCGTATAATGGCGCTCCAAACAATTTTGGGCCCTTAGCTCAGCTGGGAGAGCGCGTCGCTGGCAGCGACGAGGTCAGCGGTTCGATCCCGCTAGGGTCCACCATCTGCTTTTTTCTTTCAACTATTAACCTTTTCGTATTAAACACACACTATAATGGCTTTAACATTTTCCAAAAGGAACCTTATGAAACTTTCATATGCACTTGCTTCACTTGTATTAAGTTCTACACTGGCTTTGGCAGCGCCCGCAACTCTTGCGACCGTAAACGGCAAAGCGATCACGTCGAGTGACGCTAACGCATTTATGGCCAAAGCAATTCCGGGAATGAGTTTTGAAAAACTTGACCCGAAAATGAAGCGCCAAGTGGTCGATCAGCTTATCAACCAAATGTTGGTCAAAGATCAAGTCTTAAAAAGCGGACTTCAAAATACTCCTGCTTTTAAAGCCCAATATGCGGCAATTAAAGATGATTTGGCTGTCGACATGTGGATGAAACAGCAAATGAATAAAATAACCGTAACAGAGAAAGAGGCAAAGGCTTTTTATGATGCCAACGGTGACAAAATGAAGCAAGGGGATAAAAAACTCTCTTTTGAACAAGTAAAAAAAGAGATTTTACAATTCATCAAAGTAGAAAAATTCAAAGCACAAATGAATAAAACGACCGATGCGCTCCGCTCATCAGCCAAAGTTGAAGTGAAACTCTAATATTCTTTGGAACACGTGCGAAACGCCAACTCTTTTTTTATTTCGGTAGGAATCCATCTTTCGCTGGTCGCGCTGATGATCGGAGCTCTCAGCGCCGTACGCAAAAATACACCGGCTGCAGAGAAGAAGATAGTTCTGAACCTTCTGACGCAAACTCCTGCGCCTAAATTTTCCGAACCTGTCGTAAAACCGCAGCCGCCAGTGCAACCGAAAGTTCCTTTGCCTGCTGTTAAACCGCAGGAGGCTCGTCCGGTACCTCAGCCCAAAAAAACAGTTACCGAGCAAAGCAAACCGATTATGAACATACCGGTACAAACGGCTCCGCTCGTGCCTAATGTTCCGAGCGTCCCTCTGGCAAGGGTTACCGAACAACCGATTCAGCCCCAGGCAACAAAAGCGGGTCCGCCTGCTCAAAAACAGCAAGAACGTTATGAAGAGGAAAATTTGGGAAGGATCCGTTCTATTTTGATGGAAAGGCTCACCTATCCTAAAAATGCATTGCGGTTAAAACAAGAAGGAGAGGCTACCGTCACCTTTACGTTCGAAACCGATCGCGAAGTGAGTCATATCTCAATCACCAAAAGTTCCGGATTTGATCTGCTTGATGAAGCAGCTAAAAATCTGATAATCAGTTCGGCCTCCGAATTTCCAAAACCGTCAAAAACTGTCCGAATCAGCGTCCCGATCGCGTATAAGCTTCGGTAAGGCTATCCTCTTTTAGCAAGCCCTGAAGCAAGAGACTTCTCAATTACATTGGAATAGTCGGGATTGTTTGTCCGGAGGGTTTTTTCAAATCGGAGTATGAGTTTGGAATCGGTATGGGGATGAACGCAGAGTGCCTCAAGCAGATATTGATATTGATTTATCGTATGCGCATTAATGCTTCCGAAACGCTTCAAGATGATATCAACGGCATGATGCAACTCTCTGGAACTTGATGATCTGTTTTTAATAATTTCGCTCAGAGACTCGAATGTTTCAATGGTTGTTGGGGTCAATACGGCATGTGTTTTGCTTTTGCCGATCCAAACATAAAGGGCGACCAATCCGATGAGAAGAAATAGCAGTCCTATCATTGTTAATACTAAATTTGCTGTAATCATTGGGCTTCTCTTTGGATTGATATTGTAAGTATTGTAGCTAAATATGGGTGAAGTAAGGTTGGATTTTGAAATGTTTAAGAGAAAGAAATGGCCATTTCTGCACTACGAAACGCTATAATAGAAAAAATTGAGCAGAGGGGTATGAAATGGATTCGTTATTTATACAAAATAGTATCCTCTCATTGGTTTTGGGATTTTTGATCGGGCTGCAACGTGAAATGCATACCATCTATTTGCATAAAGCTAAAGATTTCGGAGGGGCCCGTACATTCTCTATGATTGCTTTTTTCGGCTATCTTTCTTCCTGGTTCAGTGCTTTTATCCCTTATTTTTTCTTAATAGCGGCAGGGCTTTCGGGCTTATTGCTCATTGCGGCGTATATCGTCAACAGTTTATCCGCATCCGAAAAAGGGGCGACAACCGAATTTACTGCTCTTGTCACTTTTGTGATCGGAGCGATGCTTCATTTTACCCTTCCTCTGCTTGCCGCGTTTATCACGATGATCGTACTGTTTGTCCTCAATTTAAAAGAGAAAATCCAAGAATACGAAAAAACCATTACCAAACAGGACCTCAGTGCCGCGATTTTATTTATGCTCATGACATTCGTCATTCTTCCGATTCTTCCCGACAGAGCGATTGACCCGATGGGCTTGATCAATTTATACCGAATCTGGATTATGGTGGTATTGGTTGCGGGTATCTCTTTTTTTGGCTATATCGCGATTCGAATTTTAGGGTCTACCCACGGTATCAGTGCCGCCGGACTTTTCGGCGGGCTGGTCTCCTCGACTGCTGTCGCAATGAGTATGGCCCGCCGAGTTCATGAAAACGGTTTCTTGGCTAAAAATCTGGCCATGGGGATTGCTCTGGCCTCTTCGGTAATGCTTTTACGCGCAGGAATCGAGATATGGGTCATCAATCCGGCACTGGTACAGACTTTTGTCATTCCCATCGCTATAGGGACGTTGGCGGGATATGGCTATATCGCTATGCTCTATTTTACGTCAAAGCGTGAAAATATATCTCAGAATATCGAATTTAAAAATCCGTTTGATCTCAAAGAAGCCCTCGTCATGGGGTTGGTTTTCGGCGCTACGCTGGCTCTTATATCACTCTCAAACCGCTATATCGGAGACATGGGCGTCTATGCGGTTGCGTTGGTTTCGGGGATTGCCGATGTTGATGCGATTATCCTCTCGCTCTCTTCGTTGGCAAAGAACGGGTTAAACCCCTCTACGGCACACCATGCGATTCTTATTGCCATTGTCAGCAATACCTTTGCTAAAGCGGCATTGGTTCTTTTTTTCGGAAAAATCGGGCTTTTTCGGCTGGTTATTACCTATTATCTGATTTCAATCGGCGCGTTTGCATTGACGGCACTGCTGATGTACTAAAGACTTTTCTGTTACACGGAATGTGTACACGAATCGTTCGATGATTATTGTGCCGTACACCCGATTCCCTTTTTTGCCGATATTGTTCAATAAAAACAGGGAGTTATCATGAAGGTCGCAACTCATTCTCTTTCCCTCGGTGCAGTCTCTCAACATTATCGGGGTGAAGAAGAAAAATTGTCCCTTGCTTCATCTGTACAGCCGTTTCAACAAATCGAAGATGGTGCGGGTACGGCAGACGACGCGCTAGCAGAGGTCGATCCGAAATTACGGATAATGGCACTTTTGCTCGAAGCGTTGACGGGACAGAAAATTTCGCTCACCGCTTTTCACTCAAATTCAAATGCATCCGATACTGCTAACACGGCGTTAGTCCCAAGAGAAAATTCGCCGATTCTGGAGTATCAGTATCATAAGGAAGAGCTCAATTCGATGAATTTTTCGGCAGAGGGAAAAGTTCTTTTGGAAGATGGGAGTATGAAAACGTTTTCCCTCTCTATCAAATGGGAGCAAAGTTTCTCTGAATCACTCCGTTTACGGATTCAAGACGGCAAAATACTCACCGATCCGTTGGTTATTTCTCTGGACGGTACACAGCCTCTTTCATCCAATGCATTTGCTTTTAACCTAAACGGAGAATCAGGACAGAGCCTCCCGTATCTAACCGGAAGAGCCGGATATCTTGCCTATGATGCGGATCAAGACGGAAAGATCACCTCAGGTTCGGAGTTGTTCGGTCCTAAAAGCGGGAAGGGATTTATGGAGCTTTCCGGATACGATGAAGATCGAAACGGATGGATAGACGGCAACGATTCTTTTTTTAAACAACTGCGGGTATGGACAATAACCGAAGGATCGGAGAGTCTCCTTTCCCTTGAGGAAGTCGGCATCGGAGCAATCAGCCTCCAGACGACAAATGTGGATTTTACGCTAAAACGGGCCATTGACGATCCCATCGCACACTATAAAAAAGCCTCTGTAGCCGTAGGAGAAAACGGCGAAGCATACGGTTTATTTGAAATCGATGTCGCCGTATAAACGGGCACGGCGGCTATTGTTCTTTTGCTTTATGACATAGCAGGGCATTGAATCAGTGAGCGGGTAAAATATTTTCGATAAATAATTAATGCCGTAAGCCAACCGAAGAGACTTCCCAAGAGAATATCACTCAGGTAATGACAAGTTAGAATAACTCTGCTCATGACTACCAAAAGTCCAATAAGAATATACAGGTATTTATACTTTGGGAACAGCAATGATAAACCGATAGATAAAGCAAATGCAGTTGCAGAATGCCCGGAGGGCAAAGAGTTGAATTCATATCCCAGTTTAAACCATACAAAACCGTACATGTCATGCTCGAATAACATATTGGGACGCAATCGGGAAACAATGATTTTAATTACATCCACTATTAAGCCGCTTAGAACTACGGTAGCAAAAAGATACAACATTTTTTGAGAAAAAAGGGGTTTTTGTCGACGATAAAGGAGAAAGAGAATAGATAAAAGGACTAAACTGTATAGAGAATCACCCAGTTTGGTGATATAGTTAAAAATAGCAATGACCCAAGAATTATGAAAATTATGAAAATAGAGAGCTAAAACTTGGTCTATATAAAAGAAAGAAAAAGCTGCACACAAAAATACAATAAGTGAGGTTCGAATCATTGATGTATTCTCAGACACAGAAAATCCCTTTTTTAGAATTCTGAAAATAGTATAGTACATAGTAAACGGCTAAAGGCGGAGTAATCAAGCTGTAACAAATTAACACGCAGATACGGAAAAACAGGTAATGACTTTAGAAAGCATATTGATAGGAATTGTATGGCGGACACCTAGGGATTTGAACCCTAGATAGGTTGCCCTATACACGCGTTCCAGGCGTGCGCCTTCGACCACTCGGCCAGATGTCCATGAGAAAGAGTGAAATTGTACCAAAGATAGCTTAAGTATCGGCAGTAAAGAGAGCCAATGGCCTGATCATAGGTAAATAAGCGGTTGTATGGATGGGATACATTATAGTAACCGAACCATGAAGGAGAAGGGGTTCGGTCAAACTATCGAAGGAGAATCGAAACACCATTGTAGAAAAGAAGTGTTAATTTTGTGTAAAGAGTCACGATATAATAGTGAAAGATAATTTTTAAGGGGTTCTCGTGCTTCCAAATCAACGTTTCCATCCTATAAGTGATGATTTCCGATCCCCTTATGCGAGGGATCGTGATCGTATCATCCATTCTGGGAGTTTTCGTCGTTTGGAATACAAAACACAGGTTTTTTTGAACTCGCAAGGGGATTTTTTTCGGACCCGTCTCACCCACAGTATCGAAGTCAGCCAAATTGCCCGTTCCATTGCTTCGCACCTAGGACTGGAAGAATCGCTTGCCGAGAGTATCGCCTTGTCTCACGATTTGGGTCATACCCCTTTCGGGCACATCGGAGGGGATACTCTTGATGAATGTTTAAAAGAGCGGGGATTTGTCAGCGGATTTGAACATAACTTTCAAAGTTTCCGGGTTGTAACCAAACTAGAACAGCGTTATAAAGCATTTTTAGGGCTTAATCTAACGTATGCAACCCTGGAAGGGATTCTAAAACACTCCTATCCTTATAACAAAACGTTTTTACCTAATGCAATCCGTGAAGTGTTTGCTCTGGACACGCATCCCAGCATCGAAGCGATGGTTGTTGACCGTGCCGATGAGATCGCCTATATCAGCCATGATATTGATGACGGCGTTGCCTCGGGGCTTATTACCTTTGAGACCCTAAAGTCGAGCGAGTTGATTCAAACTATTTTGCAAAAAGTCTATGCGGAGGGGATACATGAAGATGAGGACGAAATGTTCCGTTACCGCTTCAGTTCCCATCTTATCAATCATCTTGTGTATTCACTATTGGAATATTCACATGACAAGGTCGATAACAGCCGCGTGTTGGCTTCAGCGATTCCTGCCGCAGAAGAGATACCAATCGGTTTTGAACCGGAGCTGGAGACACAAATTAAAAAACTCAAAAAAATTCTATTTCAAGAGCTTTACCAGCATAAACACATTATGCGAAAGATGTTTTCAGGAAAACAGGCGATTATAGGATTATTTAACGCATTGATGGAAGAGCCGAAAATGTTGCCGCATTACTATCTTGAACAGTACAAGCGACGCAATAAACATCGTATTATCAGCGATTACATTGCAAGTATGTCGGATCGTTATGCGATGAAACTTTATAACGAGTTATACGGAAGAGAGGGATAAGAGGGAAAATCCCTCTTTATTTTTCTTCCTCTTCTTCTTTACCGAAAGTTTTTTCAAGGCCGCTGATCAGCTCTTGTTTTTCGTTACTGCTGAGTTTGGCTTCAGGATGCGCAATGGTATAAAACCACATCGGCATTTCCCCCTCACGAACCTCTTTTGCGGCATCTTCGCCCTCGTTTTTCTTTTGACTTCCCCACATGGAGACATTGAAATGTTCACGTCCCTCATCGATATCGTGTGCTATGAGCCATGAAACAGGTGCGATATTGCTGTACCACGGATACGCAGTTTCATTGGAGTGGCAGTCGGCGCAGGCACGGTTGAAAAGCTCTTTGGTTCGGGGAGAATCCCACTGCGGCTCGCTGACAATCGGAGGATTGGTATGATCTTTGCCGTAAGGGATAAATTGAATGGCGACAAGCGCTGCGATGACGGCAACAGAGAGCGTTTTGAAATTCATTCGATCTCCTCTTTAGAGAATACTATAGATAATGATAATATAAAATGGAGGTGGTTGTGTTTAATGAAATGAGAATGGGGCGGTTAGACTAAAACCGCTTCCCGTTCACCCTCTTCGAGACGGCCGATTACATAGCCGTCAGTAGCAGCAAGCACATCGGCAACATCGGCTTCTTTAACGACGAGAATCATTCCGACACCCATATTGAACGCTCGGAACATTTCGGCTCGTTCAACATGCTGACCGATTAGTTCGAAAATCGGCAATACGCGGATCGATGATTCGGTAATAGCCGCACGCAGTCCTTCCGGAAGGACACGAGGGAAATTTTCGACGATTCCTCCGCCCGTAATATGAGCAAGGGCTTGAATCTTGTCTTTGAGCGCTTTGAAGGTTTTGACATAGATGCGTGTAGGGGTCAAAAGGGTCTCGATTAAGGGTTTTCCTTCGAATTCATCCTCGAATTTCATCCCCATTTTTTCAAACAAAACTTTACGTGCCAACGAGAATCCGTTTGAATGGAGCCCTGAGCTCGGCAATGCGATCAAAATATCGCCGGCTTGGACTTTGTCAGAGCGGTCGAGTTCGCTTTTCTCACCGATACCGACGGCAAATCCCGCTAAATCGTAATCGTCGCTATGGTACATTCCCGGCATTTCCGCCGTTTCTCCGCCGATGAGGGCGCATTCCGCCTGACGGCACCCTTCCGCGATACCGCTTACGACTGCCGTTGCGGCAGTGACGTCGAGTTTCCCGGTTGCATAGTAATCGAGGAAAAATGAAGGGGTCCCGAAATTACAGATCAAATCATTGACGCACATTGCGACCAAATCGATTCCGACTGTATTGTGGATCCCTGAGTCGATAGCGAGTTTGAGTTTTGTTCCGACACCGTCTGTCGCAGCGAGCATTACGGGTTCCCGATAGCCGGTAGGGAGTTCAAACGCTCCCGCAAACGAACCGATACCGCCTAAAACGCCGGGGATAGCCGTCGATTTAACGAGTGGTTTGATATTTTCGACAAAACTGTTACCCGCATCGATATCGACACCGGCATCTTTATAGCTGATTTGGCTCATGGAATTCCTCATCTTTAAATATAAAACGTGAGCTTCCTCCTGAAGGCGAAGTGCCCTTTGGGTGAAACATAGTGTTAACGTAGCCTGAGGAATTACTTCCTCGGGCGTTTTTCAATAATATGAGAATTATAACGAAAGAGTGGTTAGGGGAAATTTAGGGGATTAATCTTTTTGGGGGCATTTGCCGAAAACTTTTTTGAATACCCATAATGAAGGGCAGAAATCAAAGATAGCCCAAATGATAACCATCACAATAACGAGTGTTTGAATGATCATTCCGTACAGCATTTGGTTGCTTGCGAAAAGAAACAGTGCGACCGTTAATACGATAGCCATCAAAAAACGTTGAATTTTTTCTGCACACATGGAAGTATTCCTTATTTGTGATATAAATTTGACTAAATTATAACAAATGTTTTCCTATGTATCTTTAATCTTTGCATACGAAACATAATATTCAATGCGTTTTAATCTCTGCATGTTACAATCGCTGAAAAATTCCCGATTGTATGAGAAGAGAGCGTTTAATGAAAACATTTATTTATCCAGAAATGATGACCCATGTTGCCATGTGTACCCATAAAAATCCCCGTTCTGTAATGGTTATCAGCAATCAAAGCGATTTGATTAAAGCGGAAATGGGGCGTTACCGTGAGGTTGAAACCGAGTATATGGACGCTACCAATCTTCTCGATACCTTACGTGATAGATCTGATAAGAGTGCTGATGTGTTACTTATGGATACGCTGAGCGATGATAGCGCCGTATTCGCCCATGTAAACCGTATTTTAAAAGATGACGCTCTAATGGTATTAAAACACCCTGATTTGGATGATGTGAGTGCTAATACCAAGTTGATGCAAATTTTGGGGAACTATTTCAAAATCATAATGCCTTACCATCTGGAAGACGGCTCAACGCTTTTACTCTGTTCCAAAGAGTACCATCCGACAGCCGATCTGATTTTGCAGCGAAGCGACTTGCTGGAAGGGCACCATTACTATAACTGCGATATTCACATTGCCGCATTCGCGATGCCGCAATACATCCGTAAAAACTACCTCGGGATTATTCGTAATTAATGGCGTTTGAATATCATATTTCTTATCACTCTATCGGAACTCGTCCCGATAGCTACGCTAACGCTAAGTTCTCCTCGGCGGAGAGCCCACGCGCAGTAAACCGCGCTATCCGAGATAATTATGGCGTTTGAATATGCTATTGCATTGACGGGAGGAATAGCGACGGGGAAAAGTACCGTTGCCTCGTTATTAGGGCTAAACGGTCTTCGTATTATCGATGCCGATACGATCGCCCATCGGATATTGGATGAAAACAGCGCATGGGTCAGCGAACGGTTCGGGAGTGAATTTGTCAAAAACGGCAAAGTGGATCGTCCCACTCTCGGTAAAATAGTTTTTGCCGACGCGCAAGCGAAAAAAGAGCTGGAAAATTTTCTTCATCCGAAAATCCGCGCCGCCATCGAAGAGGAGAGCGAAAAACAAGATCGCCTCAAATACCCTTACCTGATCGATATTCCCCTTTTCTTTGAGACGGCATCGTATCCGATCAAAAATTCTGTGGTCGTTTACACCCCCAAAGCTTTGCAGCTGGAGCGTTTTATGAAGCGCAACGGTTTTTCCGAGGAAGAGTCGCTTCGCCGAATCGAGAGTCAGATGGATATAGAGGAGAAGAAAAAGCGCGCAACGTGGGTGATCGACAACGCTTCCAATCTCAAACATCTCCAAAATGAGTGTGAACAGTTTGTGGAATCGATTAAAGCACTCTACCCCGCTCCTAAGGTATAATTACTTTAATTATTTATCCAAAGGATATCCATGCTTCAAATCGCTAAATACTGTGCAAGCGGCAACGACTTTGTCATCTTTCACGCCTTTGAAAAAGCCGATTGTTCCGAATTGGCCCGCGTTTTATGCGATCGTCAAAACGGTATCGGTGCGGACGGTTTGATTGTTTTGGTGCCGCATGAGAATTATGATTTCGAGTGGGAATTCTATAATGCCGACGGTTCCACCGCGTCCATGTGCGGAAACGGGAGCCGTGCGTGTGCCCACTATGCCCAGCGTTTCGGATTGGCTCCTGCGTCAATGGCATTTTTGACGGGGGCCGGGGTCATTAAAGCACACGTTGAGGGCGATATGGTTCAAAGCGATCTCACCCCTCCCATGATCGTCAATCAAGAGATTGTCGAGAGCGGAATGAGATGGTGGCTGATCGATACGGGTGTACCGCATCTCATCACTTTTGATGCCGATATTGAGCATTTCAATATCGATATGGCACGTACCCTTCGTCATCGTTACAATGCGAATGTGAATATTGCCAGTGTCAATCTGGACGGGACCCTTCGGGTGCGAACGTATGAGCGGGGTGTCGAGGATGAGACATTGGCCTGCGGAACGGGGATGGCGGCGAGTTTTTATCGAGCGGTACAAGAGAGACTCGTAGAAGATCAAACGAAAGTATTTCCGAAAAGCGGAGAAACCCTTTATCTTGGGCTTGAAGAGGGTGTGATTACGTTCAAAGGGGAAGTAAAAGGGGTTTTTGAAACCACTTGGAGAAATTAGAATCTACCTACTTTTCTGTTTAGCCAGAAAAGTAGCAAAAGATCATACTGTGATCCAAGAACGCACGTTCCTCTCGGCACTTCTGCCTTCGGAACGGCTCTAGGTATTGGATCACAGGACCGCTAGAGTCCCGCTCTCTCCATGATCTGTGCCTGAGCATCAGCGATAAGAGGCTCGATAATATCATCCATCAATCCCCCCTGCATAATCTCATCAAGTCGGTACAAAGTAAGATTGATACGGTGGTCTGAGATACGGTTTTGAGGATAGTTGTAGGTACGGATACGCCCTGAGCGGTCTCCCGTCCCAACCTGCTCTTTACGTTCACTCATCTCTTTGACTTTTGCCTCTTCCATCTGCATCTCATAGATACGGGCTTTGAGGATCTTCATCGCTTTATCTTTATTTTTATGCTGCGATTTTTCGTCCTGATTGGTGACGACGATGCCGGTAGGGAGATGGGTAATACGTACCGCGGAATCGGTCGTATTGACGCTTTGTCCGCCCGATCCGCTTGAGCGCATAACATCGATTTTAAGATCATTCTCATTGATAGTGACTTCGACATCATCGACTTCCGGCATAACGGCAACGGTGATTGCAGAGGTATGAACGCGTCCTTGGGACTCGGTAGCCGGAACACGCTGTACCCGGTGCGTTCCCGCCTCGTATTTGAGTCGTGAGTAAACTTGCTCCCCTTTGATAAGGGCGATGATCTCTTTGTATCCTCCCGCATCGGATGGGCTGGAACTCATCAGTTCGATTTTCCATCCCTTCACATCGGCATAGCGGACATAGGCGTTAAACAAGTCACCGACAAAAATCGCCGCTTCATCTCCGCCCGTTCCTGCACGGAGTTCGATATAGATGTTTCGTTTGTCATTCGGATCGGCAGGAATAAGGAGCTTTTTTATCTCCTCTTCGAGAGGTTCTACCATCGGTTCCAATGCTCTTAACTCTTCTTTGGCCAGTTCCCCGAGTTCCGCATCAAAAGCAAGAGATTTATTCTCTTCGATATCTTCGAGGAGCTTTTTATATTCGGTTGCTTTGTTGACAATGGCTTGGATGGAAGATTGCTCTTTGGAGAGTTCGGTCATTCTTTTGATGTCATTGCCGATATCGGGAGAACTGAGAAGTTCGGTTAGTTCGTTGTAACGGTTGATAAACGGGGTGAGTTTGTCGGATAACATGATGATAGTCCTAAAGAGAGGCGTTTTGGGAAAAATACAGAAGGGAATTTTGCCCTAGGGGCAAAACTTATGCTGCGATTGCGTTAACAGCGAGGTGAAGACGACTTACTTTACGTGCAGCAGTCTCTTTTTTCAAGACACCTTTGCTTACATATTTATGAAGGTTAGCGTTAGCAATAACAAGAGCAGCTTGTGCTTCTTCTTTATTTCCTGCATCTACTGCAGCGCGGACTGCTTTAACAATGTTTTTAATACGTGTGCGATAGAATCGGTTGCGTTCTGTACGCTTTTCCGTCTGACGGATACGTTTCAATGCTGACTTATGGTTTGCCATGGCATTTATCCTTGTCGAATTTTTTTTAGGGTAGAATACTACCTTAAAGATAATTAAATTTAAGTTAAATTTTATGGACTATCTCTCGAAAGAGTAAAAATGATGGTAAAAAGGAAATAAATAATAATGAAACTCTTTGGCACCGATGGGGTTCGCGGGGAAGCGGGCTCATTTTTAACGGCAGAGTTGGCGATGCGTGTCGCGATGGCGGCAGGAATTTATTTTAGCGCACATTCCCGGACCAAAAAGATTTTAGTCGGCAAAGATACGCGACGCAGCGGCTATATGATCGAGAACGCTATTGTTACCGGTCTTACGGCAGTCGGCTATGATGTGGTCCAAATCGGGCCGATGCCGACTCCGGCGATCGCATTTTTAACAGAGAATATGCGCTGTGATGCAGGGATTATGATTTCAGCAAGCCATAATCCGTATGAAGACAACGGAATCAAATTTTTCGATGCACACGGAAACAAGCTTTCCGAAGAGATCGAAGCGCAGATCGAAGCGATCGCTCAGGATAAAACCCGTCTTGAAGAGGGACAGGTGACGGGAAAAAACATCGGTTCGGCTAAACGGATCGATGACGTAATCGGCCGGTACATCGTTCAGCTCAAAAACTCATTCAGCCGCGAACTAACGCTTCAGGGGCTGCGCATCGTTTTGGATACGGCTAACGGAGCGGGGTATAAAGTAGGACCGACGGTACTCGAAGAGTTGGGTGCCGAAGTGATCGTATTGCACGATAAACCCAACGGATTTAATATTAACGAAGGGTGCGGGGCCCTTCATACCAAAGACCTCCGTGAAGCGGTGAAACAGTATCGTGCCGATATCGGTTTGGCACTGGATGGGGATGCGGACCGTCTTATCGTCGTGGATGAAAACGGCGACGAAGTTGACGGCGATCAGATTTTAGGTGCATTGGGACTCTTTTTGCATCAAAGCGGTCAGCTCAAAGGGGGCGGCATCGTCGCGACCGTCATGAGCAATCAGGCGCTCGAAGATACGATGAGCGAGAACGGTCTGAAACTTTTTAGATCGAATGTCGGGGATAAATACGTCTTGGAAGTGATGCGCGAGAACGGGATCAATTTCGGCGGAGAGCAAAGCGGACATATCATTATGCACGATTACGCCAAAACGGGGGACGGTTTGGTAAGCGCACTTCAAATCTTGGCATTGCTCCTTACCTCGGGACAAAAAGCGAGCAAAGTGCTTCGCCCGTTTACCCTGTATCCTCAAAAACTGGTCAATATCAAAGTCAAAACGAAAAAGCCGCTTGATCAGATTGAGGGGCTTGGCGGCGAACTTGAAGCGGTGGAAGCACAGCATATGCGCCATCTTATCCGATATTCGGGGACAGAAAACAAGCTTCGTATTCTGCTTGAAGGAAAAGATGCCAAAGCGATGGAAAGTGCGATGGAACGTCTTGTGCGTTTTTTTGAGAAGGCGTTGAATGGTTAGATCGATTGCCGTTTTACTGTTGGCAATGAGCAGTGTTTTTATCATCGATCAAGCTATAAAATCAATTTTTTTGGACGGATATCGACTTTATACCTCATGTATTGACCTGATTTTGGTGTTTAATAAGGGGGTTGCCTTTTCAATGTTTGCATTTTTGGAAGGGGCATTGAAATGGATACAGCTCGTTTTATTGGCCGGTGTAATCGGCTATACCCTTTGGCTCAAAAAAAAGTGCTACCTCATTCCCGTCGGCATTATGACGGGTGCGGGGCTTTCAAATGTAGCCGATCGTTTTATGCACGGCGGGGTGGTTGATTATGTGTATTGGCATTGCGGATTTAATTTTGCCGTTTTTAACACCGCCGATGTAATGATCGATATTGCCGTGATCGCTCTGATGATATTAAACTTTCGTCCGCAGTTGTGTAAAAGTTAAGTGACTTTTAACTTCTATGCGCTATAATTTCGTCCTTGCATTATTAGGATGGTCTTATAGCTCAGTTGGTAGAGCACTACCTCGACAAGGTAGTGGTCACAGGTTCGAGTCCTGTTGGGACCACCATTTCTCCTTAAATTTCCTCTAAATTCATTCATTTAATCGTAAACCAATCAATAATCCCGTATAATCCGCGATATTTTCTCAAATGAGGCATACCCAATGGATATTATTGCGATCAAGCACAACGATCAAATAGTTGATTTACAAACCGCCGGGGCACTTGGAATTACGGGTGAAGAGATCGCTTATGATAACTCTCCCGATGCACTGGAAGTGATTCGCCACTCTTGTGCCCACTTAATGGCCGAGGCGATCAAAGCTCTTTATACTGATGCTAAATTTTTTGTCGGACCGACCGTTAAAGAGGGTTTCTATTACGATTTTAAAGTCAATGAAACGATTGGTGAAGATGATCTAAAAACCATTGAAAAAAAGATGCTCGATATTGCCAAAGGCAAAGAGAAAATCGAGCGTTACGAAATTACCAAAGATGAAGCGCGTGCAAAATTTGCCAACGATCACCTCAAGCAGGCGGTTATGGATCGCATTCCAAGCGATACGGTAACCATATACAAGCAGGGTGAATTTGAAGACCTTTGCCGCGGTCCGCATTTGCCGAGTGTCGGATTGCTGCGTTACTTTAAATTGACGAAGATTTCCGGGGCCTATCTCGGCGGTGACAGCAAAAACGAAATGTTGACCCGTATCTACGGTATCGCGTTTGCCGATAAAGAGTCACTCAAAGCATACCTTGATCAAATGGCGGAAGCGGAAAAACGCGATCACCGCAAAATCGGTGCCGAGATGAAGCTGTTCACTTTCCGCGAAGAGGTCGGTGCGGGTTTCCCGATCTGGCTCCCAGCGGGTGCGCGTATGCGTTCACGCCTCGAACAGCTCCTTTTCAAAGCTCACCGTAAACGGGGTTATGAGCCGGTTCGCGGTCCTGAGATGCTCCGTTCGGATTTATGGAAAGTATCGGGTCACTATCAAAACTACGGCGAAAACATGTATTTCACCCATATCGATGAGCTGGAGTTCGGGGTTAAACCGATGAACTGTGTCGGCCATATTAAAGTATACGAGCATGATCTGCATTCGTATCGCGATCTTCCTCTCAAATATTTCGAATACGGGGTCGTTCACCGTCATGAGATGACGGGAGCGCTTCACGGCTTGTTCCGTGTCCGTGAATTTACCCAAGACGATGCACACATTTTCTGTACGGCAGATCAGATTGAGCAGCAAATCATCGAAGTCGTCGATTTCGTTGATAAAATCATGAAAACGTTTGAGTTTAACTACAAAATGATGATTTCGACGAAACCTGAAAAAGCGGTCGGAGATGACGCGGTATGGGAGATTTCGACAAATGCACTGAAAACGGCAATGGATAAACACAGCCTTGCGTATGAGATCGATGAGGGGGGCGGAGCGTTCTACGGCCCTAAAATCGATATCAAAATTACCGATGCTATCGGGCGCGAATGGCAGTGCGGGACGATCCAGCTGGATTTCAATCTCCCGGCACGTTTTGAGCTTGAATACAACGGCGAAGAGAATGCTAAAATACAACCTGTAATGATTCATAGAGCGATTTTAGGTTCGTTTGAGCGATTTGTTGGTATATTGACGGAGCATTACGCTGGGGAATTCCCGATGTTCATCGCTCCGACGCAGGTTGCAATCGTCCCGATCGCCTCTACGCACGAAGCATATGCACGTGAATTAGCCGATAAATTGATCGATATGGGTGCCGATTTTGAGATTTTCGATAAAAATGAGAGTCTTAACAAACGGATCCGTACAGCGGAAAAAGGGCGCGTTCCTATGATCATCGTTCTCGGTGATGAAGAGGTCGCTAATAAAAGCATTGCGGTGCGTGATCGACGATCGCGCGAGCAATACAACCTGAGCGAAGAGGATTTCCTCTCCCTGGTTAAACAAAAAATTAATGAGGTACATTTTTGATTAAGAAACAAGACCGAGTCCTGATGAACGAAGATATCAGGGTTCCTGAAGTACGCTGTGTGGTTGATGGCGGTGAAGCATTAGGTATCATCTCTATCAATGAGGCTATGAATAAGGCAAACGAAATGGGACTCGATTTGGTTCTCATCTCTCCGGATGCAAAACCTCCTGTCGCAAAAATCATGGACTACGGTAAGTTTCATTACCAAGAAGAGAAAAAGAAAAAAGAGGCGCGTAAAAAGCAAACGAAAGTAGAAGTCAAAGAGATTAAACTTTCGGTCAAAATCGCGGATAACGATGTCGGCTATAAAGTAAAACACGCACGCGAATTCCTCGAAGAGGGAAAACATGTCCATTTCCGCGTATTCTTGCGCGGACGTGAAATGGCCCACCCTGAGTCGGCTGTTGCCGTTTTACAGCGTGTTTGGCCGATGGTTGAAGATATCGGTACGATGTATAAAGCCCCGCAAATGGAAGGACGTTATTGCAATATGATGATCCATCCGAAAAAAGACGATAAAAAGTAAAACTCCTCATTTCCCTTTCTCCCGCGAACGCGGGTAGGTGTAAGGGATTTGCCCCTTTCACATTTAATATAAAATCAAAAGCTTTTTTATGGTATAATCCGCGTCTCGTTTAGAGAATTTTTGCGAAAGGATCAAGTCGATGCCAAAAATGAAATCGGTTAAAGGGGCGGTAAAACGCTTCAAAGTGAAGAAAAACGGCACAATCAAACGTGGTAGCGCATTCCGCAGCCATATTTTGACAAAACAAGATGCTGGGACTCGACGTAAGCAAAATGCACCAAAAGTGGTTGCTAACGTAGACGTTAAAGCTATCAAAAAGATGATCGTAGGCTAAAACCTATTAACCCTCCAGCATAACGCTGGGCAAGTCCGCAAAGCGGCACCCCGTCATTAAAATTGAGATGAACCGGGTCAAGAAAGGAAAACAATGCCAAGAGTAAAAACTGGTGTCGTAAGACGCAGACGTCATAAAAAAGTATTGAAACTCGCACGTGGTTTCTACAGTGCACGCCACAAACATTTCCGTAAAGCGAAAGAGCAACTCGAGCGCTCACTCGTATACGCGTTCCGTGACCGTAAACAGAAAAAACGTGAATTCCGTAAATTGTGGATTATCCGTATCAATGCGGCATGCCGCCTAAACGGAATGAGCTATTCAGTATTCATGAACGGCCTTAAACGTGCCAACATCGAACTTGATCGCAAAATCCTTGCTGACATGGCTATGAACGATGCAGCGGCATTTACTGCCCTCACTGCTCAAGCTAAAGCAGCATTATAATTCTTTTAAACGCTTCAGGAGCAACACCCTTAAGGGCACAAGAGCTCCTAAAGCTACGCTAGCCGCTATGGCACTGAAGCTTGCCTCTTTCGAGGCAGAATTTTTCTTCTTTATTTTTTAAACACTTCTAAAATCTTAACTAAATCACTACTATTCCCGAAGGAATAATATTTTATTGTTCGATTTTATACCCTTTGCTTTCCAAACATTTTTGACATTCCACGGTAATCGGAGCTTTTGACGCTTCACCTGCGGCTTTTAGATCGTAATAGCGGCACTCTTGAAAATCCGCCATAATCCGGTCTTCCGTTTTACCTGCCGGACAAATCATTCCGTTGATCGAAATTTGTTTATCGGCGCATCCGCTGAATAATACGATAGCGGCAGTCATGCCGAAGAAAAGAGCTTTTTTCATAATGTGTGTTCCTATTTAAGTGGGTTTTGAAGTAATTCTTTCATTGCTTCAGCAGTTTTTCTGATTTCCCATTGAGCGTGTTCATCCAATCGAAGCTTGAAGTAATTAGCAAGCTGGGTAGGCATGAATCCTCCCCAAATCTGGGTGTAGGCAGCTTGAGGGATGATTCTACGTGCTTCTTGAGGTTTAACGCCATTCTCAATTGCATTCATATAATGTTCCACGCATAAATCAATAATTTTCTGGGTATCAAATCCATCGGTTTTAACAGAAATCATATTTTCACTGATATAAAAGTCGAAAGGAACTCTTTTCCCCGATACATATCTTCGTGAAAGCTCTTGCCAATTTACCCGATGTCGAACCATTTGTGAACGTGTCGGCAAGTCAACTTTGTATAAAAATACATGAAAATGTTTTCGGATGATTTCTGCTTCTTCAAGGGTGTTAAAAATTTGTCTGATGTCAAAGCTGTATGCAGCTTTATCGTTTTCAAAATCATATACGATCGCGCGATAATTCGTCAGTAAATATTTGCCGTCTTCAACAAGTTCTCCGAATTTTTTTACATTGCTGTATTCTTTATGGATCAGTTCTTTGTGTTGTGGATTATCGTAGTCTAGCAATACAGGGACAAATTCGAACGAACTGGAGGGGAGGCCCATAGATTCGGCCATCAGGCGATTGTAAAGCGTTTCACTGCCTAAAGCTTTTGGAGACTGGTAGCAGATCGAAGCAACTTGGGTAATTGCTAAAATACGCTTTTCTTCTGAAGTATTGGCTTGAGAAAAATCCCATTTTTCTACAAAAGCAATATTATCTCCAAATATATTCTCTTGAGTAGCTATTTTTGTAATAGACATGGATGCTTCCTGCTGAAGAGTTTGTTAAAAAGTATAGCGAAGTTGAGTTTAAAAAGGCTAAGGTGTGCGGAGCACACCTTACATAACGAATACGTGCGGAACGATAAGCGGATATTTTTTCATTTTGCGGTAGATATGTTTACGTACCACCTGACGAAGATCGTTTTCCAGCGCTTTCGGATTCTCGATTAGCCCCGGTTTGAGATTGATCAAGAAGTGTTCTAACACATCTTCCATCTCTAGTGCAAACGCTTTGTCATGGCGATCGGCTACGATACCGAAGCTGGTAACAAGAGGTTTGGACAGAAGTCGCGATTCTGCGGCACTGACTTGCGCGACCAGCATAACCATCCCCTCGCTCGCCATTTTTTGACGATCGATGATAATATCGTCTTCGATTTGGTGATTGTTTTGGTTATCGATGTACGTTTTACCTGTTTTGACGGTTTTGGCTTTGCGCATCATTTTAGTATTGACTTCGATACTGTCACCGTCAGACATAAGGAGAATATTGCGTTCCGGAACTCCACAGGTGACCGCTGTCTCTTTATGCTTCATAATATGGTTGTATTCACCGTGAACAGGGAGGAAAAATTTAGGATTGGTAAGGCGAAGCATCAATTTTTGCTCCTCCATACTCGCATGTCCCGAAACGTGGATATCTCTGTCATTGGCAACGCGCGCACCGGCACGTTGGAGATAGTTGAGCATCCCTGAAATAGAACCCTCATTCCCCGGAATCGCACGCGCGGAGAGGACGATCAAATCGGTCGGTTTGATTTTGATATGGCGGTGTTCGCCGATTGCCATACGGAAAAGGGCTGAACTCGGTTCCCCCTGGCTTCCGGTTGTGACGATGAGGACGTCTTTATCGCTCATGCGGTTTGCTTCTTCGGCATCAATGAAGATATTTTTCGGAAGTTTGATGTAATCGTATTGCATACATACTTCGAGATTTCGCTCCATTGATCGTCCGATAACGCACACTTTACGGTTGTATTTCATCCCCGTCAAAATCGCCTGATAGACACGGTGAATGTTTGAGCTGAACGTTGACATAATCACACGCCCTTCTGCTTTTGAGAAGATACGGTCAAATCCCGGTGCTACGGTAAGTTCGCTCGGAGTCCACTCTTTGTTGTAAGAGTTTGTCGAGTCGGAAAGGAGACAAAGAACCCCTTTTTCACCGTAATGGGCTAATCGGTGCAAGTCAGCCGTATAGCCGTCAACCGGAGTATGGTCGATTTTGAAGTCACCCGTATGGATAATGGTTCCCGCTTTGGTCGTGATCGCCAAAGATGAAGAGTCGATGATCGAGTGGGTCATGTGCATCCATTCGATTTCGAAATCGTTTCCGATTTTGTACGGCATACGTTTGACGATCGGGTTGAAATAGCGGCGGAAATCTCGCATATGATGTTCGTCGAATTTGTTTCCGATCATTGCCAAAGGCAACGGCGTTCCGTAAATCGGGAATTGCATCTCTTTGAAGAAATACGGTACCCCTCCGATATGGTCTTCATGGGCATGGGTAATGATGACGGCAACGATTTTTTTGCGGATTTCGCGCAAGTAGGTGAAGTCAGGGACGAGAATATCGACTCCGTGCATCTCTTCGTCCGGAAAGCTCATCCCGATATCAATGATAATCGCTTCGTTTTCCGTTTCGATGACCGTGATGTTTCCGCCGATTTCACCGAGACCGCCCAGCGGTGTAATACGAACTTTGTCGTTATTGTTAAGATCGAGTTTATAGTGAGGATTGAGACGGTTTTTATGGGCATCTTGGTTTTTGACAACAAAATCGCGAAGATTGTTATCAATCGGTGTGCTAGGACTTCCGCGACGGCCGCCGCGTCCGCGATCACGGCTTGGGCGGTTCGGTTCGGCATCGGTTGCGTTTGCATCGGATCCTTCCGGACGGTCCGTACGAGGCGGTCTGTTATCCTGACGAGGAGGGCGGTTGTCCTGGC